>WBZY01000091.1_pt1 | contig 96427 bp, 83 predicted proteins | sample 5204191 | NCBI WGS metagenome assembly WBZY01 (sample SAMN12344363, study PRJNA552823) | activated sludge metagenome | biome: Activated sludge suspended growth; feature: Anammox Sidestream; material: Wastewater; isolation source: activated sludge from anammox sidestream of wastewater treatment... | reverse complement strand
GCGTTTTGAATCATCTGATGCTCATCGCTGAGCGAAAACATGGCAAGGTCGGTCATGGAGCCTCCGTCGTGGTGTGTTGCGCGTGATTATACCCTGTGGGGTAGGGTGAATTCCTGCAAAGGCTGGAGGCGAGAATTTGTTACTCACTTTACGCACATAGATGAAACGGGAATCGTAATGCGACATTCACGTCGCTCTTGCACAAGAAATACCTGAAAAGCGAGATAAATATCGCGTTACGAACATTATTGGTAAGGTGAGTTTATTATTATGTGGCTAGGGGGAAATTACTCAATGAGCGAGATCAACTTTTACGGCGCTGAGAAGTTCTTGAATCTGTTTCTCGCTGATTGGACAACGCACGGTTCGCTCCGCATTGTTCTGCAGATAGATTTGCGTTTTATCGAGGTATTGCTGAAAAGCGGCTTGATAAAGCAGGTTTGCCCCGAAACGCGGGTCTTTGTAAAGCAAAAGCACAAACGGTTTCATCCAGAAAGGCATACCGTCTCCTTGCGATAGCTTTGTCTTGTTCCCGCTAGGGGAAGCATGAATCACTCTAAACTTGAGTTTTGTCGAAAGATGATTCATTAACAGCAACCCTGCAAGTTTGGAGTTTAGGTATAAACTGAGCGCGCTTTGATTTTTCCTTGGGTTGACAATTTCGCTCACATTAATGCTTCGAGCAAAATCCAATCCGTCCGTGGCTGTGTTGACGACGAGCGGAGCAGTCGCTTGCGCGAGCGCAGGATGCAAACTGTAGGTTAAGATGTATGGAGCCAACGCGTTTACCTCAAAGTGCATTTCATTCCCTTGTTTTGAATGAACAACTCTGCCGAGCATGACTCCCGCGTTGTTGAAGAGGACGTCTACACTGCCAAGCGTTTCTCTGATTCTTGCGGCAACCTGCAAGATAGCGGATTGATCGCCGAGGTCGGCGGTGAAAACATCCAGCTTGGTTGAGGAAAAAGCGTTTTTCAGTCCGCTGATCTGATCGTCGGTTCTGGCAATGACGATGACGCGATGACCTTCGTCAAGTAGAAGTTTTAGTAACTCCAATCCGATTCCCGACGCGCCGCCAGTCAAAACGATGTTTTTTGTCATTTTCGAATCCTGATTAATAAGCGATTCCGTAATCTATCGTGCTACAAAGAATATTATACATACTCGTCCCTCTGATACAATCAGCCGCATGGACTCGAAACCCTCTCCCGAAGAGCGCGTTTGGTCAGCGCTGGCACACATCTCCGCGCTGGCGATGGGTATGGGGTTGTCTGGCTGAAGAAATTGACCCCACCTCGCCACACACATGCCTGACAGGCAGTACCAGAAAAGATCGTAGAAGTTACGAGAAAAGACCTGTGTTTCTACGAAATTAGCCACTCCACACAACACAAAAGCCGGAACTTCAAAATAGTTGGATGTATCCTTCGATAATGTGACCTACATCACTCCGAATTGGTGACTTTTTTTCTGCCGGTAGTGAATATAATACCTTTGTAGCTTTAATCGAGAAACGGAGGTCAATATGTTGGTCAGTGAAAGAATGTCCCGCCCGGTGATCACGGTCGCTCCGGAGGAGCCAATCCATGATGTAATGGCGTTGTTCAAGCGTGAGCGCATCCGCCGCGCACCGGTGGTCAAGGACGGAAAATTGGTCGGCATCGTCTCGCAGTCAGATCTGCTCAACGCATCGCCGTCGCCGGTCACATCGCTAAGCGTTTGGGAATTGAATTACCTGTTGAGCAAAGTAACGGTCAGCCGCGTGATGAGCCGGAAAGTCCGCACGGTGGATGTGGACACACCCATCGAAGAAGCCGCGCGCATGATGGCGGATAACAAGATCGGCGGGCTGCCGGTCGTGAACGGAGATCGCGTGGTCGGCATGATCACCGAGACCGATCTGTTCAAGGTGTTCCTCGAGATGATGGGCGCGCGGCAGAAAGCCACGCGTGTCACTGCAGTGCTTAAGGATGTACGCGGGGAACTCGCAAAATTAACGAAAGCCATCGCAGGCGCGGGCGGCAACTTCATTTCGCTTGGCATGTTCACAGGGTCGGAATCCGGCACCAAGATCGTCACTTTCAAAGTGCTTGGAATGAAAAAAGAAGATGTCAAAAAAGCGCTGGGTCCGGTAGTGAAAAAGTTCTGGGATATTCGCGTGAGTTAGGTCGCCTCCCTTCCGCGGGTTAAATAACAAACCGGCTCAGCGCCGGTTTGTTATTTTTCTGGGCGGTTTGCCTTTCAACTCGTCCACCTCGCCTTCGGTCAACGAACGCCATTGACCGGGCTTAAGGTTCCCCAGCCGCAACTCGCCGATGCGGATGCGCAGGATTCGCACTACCGGCAGACCCAACTGCTTGCACGTTTCACGGATCTGGCGTTTGCGCCCCTCCCCCATCACTACGCGCACCCACGCGCCTTTGCCCTGTCCCGATTCATAACGGACGTTGACCGGTTGGGTTTTGTATCCATCTTCTAACACGACGCCTCTTTTCCACGCTTCGACCTGCTCCGCATCTGGACGCCGCGCCAACAGGACACGGTATTCTTTTTCGTGTCCGTAGCGCGGATGCGTGAGACGATTCGTCAAATCGCCGTCGTTGGTCATCAAGACCAAGCCTTCGCTTTCAAAATCCAATCTGCCAACAGGGTATAAATGTTCCGGCGCGTCCACCAAATCGCGGACAGTTCTGCGGTCGTCGCCTTTTTCTTTTTCAACTGTGGATAGCACGTTGCGCGGTTTGTACAAGGCGATGTAGGTCAAACGCTCGCGCGCAGGGATGGGCTTTCCGTCTACGGTAATTTTGTCCACAGCCGGATCAGCCTTCCCGCCGAGAGAGGCGATCTGTCCATTGACGCGGACGCGCCCGGCGGAGATGAAGTCTTCGCAGGCGCGGCGTGAGCCGTATCCCGCTTGGGCAAGTATTTTTTGAAGTCTCTCAGGCATGATGTCAATCCTATTGCGCGTCATTATATCAGTGCAACGATGCAGGAATGCGCGTGTTATCTATGATGTGGATTTCACGAACTACGGGAAAGGAGTTCTGCCATGAAGATCGTCAACAACGAATTGATCATGGAGGCAGGCGAGGGAACGCCCATGCACGTCGGACCCGGCACTTTCGTGTGGAGCGTGCAACAGATGCAACAACAGCAGATCGTCATCCATGCGGTGGGTTACCGAAGAGTAGACGGCGCGCTCGGGGACATGCAAGCCAAGCCTAAGCCGGGGTTTAAGAAGCGATCGGTTCACATCATTCTCGACGCGGATGGAAAAAAATTCGCGCAGATGGTTCCGTTCAACAAGATCGCCAACCACACGATCAGGGAAAACAATACGTCGCTGGGAATCGAGTTGATCTACCGCGGAGCGTCTGCAGAACCGAAAACACCGGACGGAGATAAAGCCGTTGTTACGAAGGCGGAATTCGAAGCGAGTCCACATATTTATGCGAGCAGCGCAAACGATTCGAGATACAAGCGCTGGCCCCTCTTCCCGAAGGCGCAATTGGACGCGCTTTTTGAAATTTGCAAAGCCATAGATTTCGACCGGGAAATTATTGACGTGGTGGGATGTGAACAAATCCAAAATGCGCCGCATCCTGGTCCTGCGTTTCCGATCGTTCAATTTCGAGAACAACTGCTCGGCGTCACCGACCGTTCCGTTGTACTGCAAAAGTTGGGGGAGGCTGTCCAATTGCTCGGCAGACCCGCTGAACCCGCGTCCATCCTTTCGCCAGCCGTTGTGCCGGCAGGCACGCCGGTCACAGTGGTTAATGAATGGAAGAATTGGTATCTGATCTCCATTATCGGCGAAGTGGATGGAAATAGATGGCTGGTCGGCTGGGTGAAAAAAAGCGCGGTGCGCGTGGATACCAGCTTCACGCCAAAAGTCCGCAACGATCACATTCTCACAACAACCGCCGGAAGGCGATTCGAATTGATTCCGCCTCACGAGAACGGATACGACACCAACCCGAACCACAGGTTCAACCCGAAATACATCATCATGCACTTCACCACCGGGACGCGGGTCGAGAGTACGATCTCGCATTTCAAGAATCCGTCCGCAGGGGTCGCGACACATTTGTTGATCGGACGAGACGGGCGCGTTGTGCAGTTCCTGCCTTTCAACGTCCCCGCTAATCATGCAGGTTTGAGTTGGTGGGAAGGGGAACGCAGTTTGAACCGGTTTAGTATCGGCATTGAAATGGACAACGTGGGACCCGTGAGTTTCGTCAAAGGGAAATGGCGGCGCAAGTCGGTTGTATTCGAGGAGGATGAGATCGAAAAAGCCGTGCATTGGAAGGAATTGGGTATGCGGGCTTGGGAAAAATTTCCGCCTGCGCAAGTCGAAGTGGCGCGTAAGATCGTGCGCGCTTTACTCGAACAATACAAGGATAGCGTTGTTGATATACTCGGACACGATCAGGTGAATATCATCAACCGTTTGGACCCGGGTCCCGCGTTCCATCTCGAAGATTTCCGGATGAGTCTAATGGGACGCGCGGAGCCGAAGATGCAGATCTTTGTCCTCAACCAACCCGCGTCCATGTATGCGAACGCGGATGGCAGTACGCCGAACGTCGAACAGAGCGAACCAGATGGGTTCCTGCCGGAAGGGTCAACGGTGATCGTTTCAAATAAGACCCATGGCAATCTCGTCAAGGTGACGGTGACTTCGTCTCCGGGCGGCGGCTTATTCAAGAAGCGGACTGGCTGGATCGAAGCGTTCGCCATCGAACCGCCAGAAGCGTTGTTCGGCAATAAGAAAAGGACGGCGGAAGGCAAAAGAGTAAGGCGCAGAACAAAAGTAAGGCAGGCGTTTTACCCGCGCGGCAAAAACCCTCCTTCGCCAAAAATCAAGGCTGGTATGTTCGCCGCCGGCACGGAAGTCCGCAAAGAGGAGGATAAGGGGGAATGGTCGCTTGTGGTCATGAGAAAAATGGAGAAAGGCATGCGCTCTGTCGAAGGCTGGGTGCAGACGAAGTTTTTAACGAAGAAGGAGTGAACGAATCGTGAACTACACAACCGACATGAAGGAAGGCATCCACGCCGAAACGGCGACGATGCTCGGCGCGAACGGGGACCGCATCAACGCGTTTCTGGCGCGACCGCTTGGCGAGGGGAAGTTCCCTGCGATGGTGTTGGCGCATCACATGCCGGGCTGGGATTTGATCTATCGCGAGTTCGCTTATAAATTCGCACATCACGGTTACGTGACGATCTCGCCGAATCTGTATTTCCGCGCGGGGCATGGAACGCCCGAAGATGTCGCGGCAAAAGTAAGGGCAGAGGGAGGCGTCTCGGATGATTCGGCGGTGGGCGATCTTATGGGCGCGGCAAAATTTCTCAACACACTGCCATATATCAACGGCAAAATCGGAATCTTCGGCACGTGTTCGGGCGGACGTCACGCGTATCTCGCCGCTTGCCGCGCTTCGAATTTCAACGCCGCGATTGATTGCTGGGGCGGACGCGTCGTCATGTCTCCCGATCAATTGAACGAAAAGACACCGGTTTCGCCTTTGGATTTGACCAAAGATCTTTCATGTCCACTCCTCGGTATCTTCGGCAACGACGACACCAGCCCGACGCCAGAACAAGTGAACCAACATGAAGCGGAACTAAAAAAACACAACAAGACGTATGAATTTTATCGCTACGATGGCGCGGGACACGGATTCTTTTATTACCATCGCGCCGCCTATCGTCCAGAGCAAGCCGTGGATGGTTGGGGGAAAGTGTTCGCGTTTTGCGAGAAATATTTGGTATAAATTTACCTGCGGTTGAGTAGGCGGTGATCGTCCGCCGTATCGAAACCGCCAAGTAAGCAAAGCAATTCTTGTTAGAAGAGTTTGTATACATACCTGTGATTTCGATACGCCCTCGACTATCGTCTCGGGCTACTCAATCACCGGGTATAGATGAATAAGGAGCTTTCCATGTGCACCATGATCGTCGAAAAAGTGAAAATAGACGGAAGCGGCAAAGGCGCAGGCGGATGGTTCACGCTCGACCAGGCGAACGTTTCATACGACCATCCCTTCCACGCGCCGATGGAACACGCGTTGAACATTGATTTCGTGAACGAATCGAAAGGACCGTCCGCGCGGGTGGCAGTGGAGTTGAGCGAGTCGGCGGCGCGGGAGTTGGTGAAGACGATCCTCGACGTGTTGGATCAGGCGGAGGTAGGTGGACATTTGGAAGTTAGAGACCCAACAGCGAGGGCTACTGTCCGTGTCTAATTCAACACCCCCTTTGGGTAAACCGCCCGCGAATTATACAGAAGCTCTCTATTGGAAAATTAGCGAAAAGAAAAGCCGCCTCATTGCCGCAAATTTACTGTCGATCCCTTTGGCAGGGATTTTCTGGTTTGGGTTTTATTTTATTATTCGACTGAGCGGCAAGTTTCCTGAATATGTTTTTGACGATCCAAAGCAGAGTCTAATTCTCCTTGTTGGTTTTGCCATAACAATTGTCGTGCATGAGCTTGTACATGGGCTTGCCATGCAATTTTTTGGCGCGCAAGCAAAATACGGTTTTAATTGGAAAGGATTAATGGTCTACGCCACCGCCCCTGGCTACGCTTTCCAACGTAATCAATACCTTGTTGTAGCGCTTGCTCCGTTGGTAAGTCTGAGCGCCCTGGCATGTTTGGGGATTTTGATTCAAGCCGGCGCTTCGAGCGTATGGCTTTTCGCGATTTTGGGAACGCTCAACGGGGGCGCGGCAATTGGCGATTTGTGGATAACGAGCGTTGTTCTCCGCTACCCTTCGTCCGCTTATGTGATTGACGAACGCGACGGGATGAGAATTTTCCTGCCAACGGATTAGAAGCATGAAAAAGAAAATCACTGTCACGCCAATCCAAGTTGCCGACCTGCTCGCCGAGGGCGAACGGATGCCGGTCTACGTGCACCTCATTGACCATCCCGACGCGCGCGTGCTGGTTGACACCGGCATGACAGAGTTGCACCCGGCAGTGGCAGATATGGACCCGCGTCTCAGCCCGCTGAACGAGCAGGATTTCGACCTCGCCAGCATTGACATCGTCGTCAACACGCATCTACACTTCGATCACTGCGGCGGAAATCACCTCTTCGCCGGTAAGCCGATCTACGTTCAGCGGCGGGAACTCGACGACGCCCACAGCAAAGACGATTACACCATTCGCGAGTGGGTGGATGCGCCCGGCGTGCGGTATGTGACAGTCGAAGGTAAGTTTGAACTACTGCCCGGACTCTGTCTTGTCCCGGCGCCGGGTCACAGCGACGGGATGCAGATAGTTGTCATCGAGACCGGTGGACGCCCGGTCATTGTCGGCGGCGACGTGGCGGTTTGGTTCGGCGAACTCGACGAGCCGCACACCGAGGGTCAATTGCTCGTACGCGCGCTCGACCCTGAACTGGTCTGGCTCACACATGAACGCGAGCCGTGGCGACCTCGTCAAGAAGAAACCTAGAGCCTGTATGCAAAGCACCAAAACATTGTCATTCTCCAAAGGACGCTGCTTTGGACGGTGTGAGGAGTGAAGCGACGAAGAATCTCTACCATTGCTCAAAAATTACTCGTTTTGGCGAGTCAGAGACCCTTCGCTGTCGCTCAGAGTGACATGCTTTACTCGAAACTGCGTAAGGTGAGTCATTAATCGTTTTACGTTCAGGAGGGCGATTAACATACACGTTTCCCGTTATAGTAAAATACATCCGATGTATACGACTTGATCCCAAAATCAACCCGGGGAATCGTTAAATCGTACATGTCAATCGAGCATTTGGAGTTCAGCGTGATTCAATGGATTCGTAAACTTTTTGCAACGAGCATGGTCGCTCTTTTACTGGCTTCTTGCGCAATAGTGCAAAGCGCTCCACCCGCCGCCGACTCCACGCCGGTGGGCGCAGTCGTCCCGCGCGCGACGCTCGACCCGGAGAAATATCCGTTGCCGGCGTTGCAAGCGCAGGCGACGCTCGTGCAAGCGATCTTGCAACAGCCGATTCCGATTCAACTCATTGTCGGTCTCGATACGGAACGCGCGCAAGCGCAGGAGATCGCCGCGCTCGACCCGCGCTTTCAAGGCGACTTGTGGGATGCCGCGACCGGCGCGCCCTTGCGGAATGAAATCTTTGGCGTCTATCCCATGCGCGAAAGCGACATCACGGAAGCCACCGCCCAATGCCGGCAGTCCGCTTGTTATCGCGTCGAGTTGTACAACTATGCCAAAAATCTAACGACCGTCGGCATGGTAGATACGAACAGCAAAATACTTTTGACGGTCATGAAGATGCCCGACACCCAACCGGACGTCCCAACGTATCTCGTTGATCTGGCGGTGCAAATCGCCAGCGAATCGCCGGAGGTCGCCGCCGCATTGGGATACAAGCCAGACGGCGAAGCCGCCGTGATGACCAACACCAAGACCGCTCTCAACCTCACGCGCTGTCAGCGCTCGCGGCACCTGTGCCTCGCCCCCACCTTCGTCACCGGCAAACGCGCGTTGTGGGCAATCGTAGACCTGACCGACGGCGTCCTCGTCGGAGTCCGTTGGACGGAAGTGGGCGACCCAGGCATCCCCGCTGTGACCGAACGCAGTCTGCAAGACGATGTAGTCATGCAGTTGTACTGCGATAAAAATACTCCGCTCGCGCGCAACGATTGGAACATGGATTTCATGCTCACCAGTTCCGACGGCTTGCGCATCGCAAACGTTCAATACAAAGATCGCGCTGTTCTCGATTCCGCAAAACTGGTAGATTGGCACGTGAGTTATTCCGCCACGCAAGCCTTCGGCTACAGCGACGCGGTCGGTTGCCCCGTGTTCAGTCAGGCGGCGGTCGTCGCGTTCCAAGGACCGACGATCGAAGACCTGATCGAAAACGGAGAAACGGTAGGCTTTGTCCTCGAACAACAATTCTGGGGCGAGCAGTGGCCCCAAGCGTGCAGTTATTTTTACGTGCAACGCTACGAGTTTTATAATGATGGACGCTTCCGCGTTGTCGCCGGGAATATTGGACGCGGCTGTGGAGACAACGGCACCTACCGACCTGTTCTACGCCTCGCTCTCGCCGGGGAAAATTCTTTCGCCTCGTGGACCGGCTCGGCTTGGGAAAACTGGCGCGTCGAAGGCTGGCAACTGGAGACTGACTCTGAACCGACGAAGGAAGGTTATCAATTCCGCTTCACCGATTCAAGCGGAGCGGGATATTACATCGAACCGGGGCGCGGACAATTCGGCGACAACGATCACGGAGACAACGCGTATGTTTACGTGACTCTCGACCACCCCGACCGCGACGAAGGCGATTCAGATATGATCACGATCGGTCCGTGTTGCAACGTCAACTACGAGCAAGGACCCGAACGATTCCTGGACGATGAACCGATTGAAAACGCGGAACTCGTGCTGTGGTACGTCCCGCAGATCGAAAACAGCGGCGTGCCCGGTCAGCAATACTGCTGGGCAGAATCCATCCTCGATCGCGGCGTGTATACCGCGAAAGGCTACCCGTGCTACGCGGGACCGATGTTTGTGCCGGTTTCCAATCCGTGAGTTTGCGCGTCGCGCCTCAAACAGCAGAGAGCGACCAACCCGTTAGGCGCGACGCGCTCTCGTGAAATAAAATGGCAAACAAAAAGAAACAGAAGGCTGCGCAAGCGCGCGCGGAACGTAACCGATGGCTGTTGTGGGGAATTTTGAGCGCGGCAGTTGTCGGCGTCGTAGCATACGTTGTCCATTCGATCAATTCCTCCGAACAGGAACTCGCGCCGGGGATGGGACTCGGCGGCGTGACGTACTGTCAGGCGGTACCGAACTTCGCCTTGGAGATGGGCTACGACGCGACTGCCGTGATGAGCACGAATGAAACTCTGAAAGGGCTGTTCATCTACGACCGCCCCACTCAACTGGGCGAAATGCCGTCTAACGTGTACCAACACAAAACGTGGGATGACGCGGGTTATCTCGGCACGCCGGTCAACGACGAATTGGGGAACATCTACGTCGCGCCCGCGCCGCGCGTCAATCTGTACGATAATCCGCCGGAACAACAGAACAGCGTGTTCAAAGTGGACACCGACACCGGCGTAATGTCGGAGTTTGTCAAACTGACCGCCCCCGCGCCGACGCCGCCCGAAAATCCGTTTGGCATTATCGGGCTGGCGTACGATTGTGATACGCGCAGTCTATACGCCGCTTCGATTGCCGGTTCGACGCGCGACAAAGAGATGGGCGTCATCTATCAGATCGATCCGCAGACCGGCGAAATCCTTTCGCAACTCGACGGCGTTGACGCGTTCGGCATGGCGATCTTCAACCGCACGCTGGGCAAACGTTTGTATTTCGGCTTGGCGCGCAAATCGGAGGTTTGGTCGGTGGCGCTGGGCAACGATGGAAAGTTTCGCGGGGAACCGCGCTTCGAGTTTTCGATGGCAGGTTGGGGCTCGGAGGGCGATGAAAAGGCGAGACGCATCGCCTTCCGCAAATCGGATGAGATGATCCTGCGCGGCACGCAGTTCAATTACAATTTGATCGCCGGCAGTGAGCGTTTGCAGACGGATTACCAGTTGCGTTATGATCCGACGCAGGATATTTGGCTGCGGGTTGACGACGCGCAGCAATAATAAATGTTCAAGCGACAGTTACGCTGTCGCCTGACTTGACTTGAGGCAGCTCTACTGCCTCAAGAACCGCGAAGGAGATTTTTCCATGAGCCCAATCCGCATGTCGCAAATCGAAAACTCGGTCCGCACCGTGATGGAATTCAACGACGCGTTCAATCGTCACGATGTTCAGGGGATGATGCAATTGGCGAGCGACGACACCGTCTTCGAGAACACGCATCCCTCTCCGGACGGGACAACCTTTTCAGGCAAGGAAGCAGTGACGCAATTTTGGAGCGACTTCTTCCGCGATGCGCCGAACGCCCACATCGAGATCGAGGAGATTTTCGGCATGGGAAACCGCTGTGTGATGCGCTGGAAATATTCGTGGGGCGACGGTCACGTCCGTGGGGTTGATGTGTTCAAGTTGAAGGACGGCTTGATCGCGGAGAAGTTATCGTATGTGAAGGGGTAATTGTCTCGAATAATTGTAAACGTCAAAACGCGGGGATTAGGTATGTTTTTTTCAAGGTCGCTTGGCAAAACTTTTCTTTTGTACACAGAACGCACGGACAGCGCGAAAATTTCAGTAGATCTCTTGCGAAAGTCATTTTTGCCACAGAGAACACAGAGAAAATGAGAATTTCTCAAAGGTCTCTGTGAACTCTGTGGCTGAGTAAGGAACACTTATGCAAGAGGTCAAGTAAAAAAACTGAAAAAATCCGTCCGATCCGTGAAATCCGTGTACAGAATAGACTTAAAGGACTTTGAGAAAATCACGGGGATTATGCGCGCTGCATACAAAATCGAAGTCGAATGGGTTAGAATTGGCTTTGCGTGAACTTTTTAATTCATCGCCCTCACGCGCACGTCGGGTAGACCGACAAATCACAACCTCACTGATCAAGGAGTCAATAAAAAGAAGGCAGTAATGGAAACCAAACCGATCTACATCACCGAATTCGACCTAGACCGCTTGAAGAAGCTTCTCTTGGAAGCGCAATCTACCGAATATCGAAAAAGCGAATATCTGGAAAAACTCAAAGCGGAGATCGCACGCGCAGCGGTTGTTCCTCCGCACGAGATTCCCGCCGATGTGATTACGATGAACTCTACAGTCTGTCTCGAAGACGCGGAGACCAAAGAAGAGGAAATCTACACGTTGGTTTTTCCAGAGGATGCCGACCTTGAGAAAGGGAGGATATCCGTGTTGGCGCCGATCGGAACCGCCATGTTAGGCTACAAAGTCGGAGACGCCTTCGAGTGGGATGTCCCTGCGGGGAAGAGACAATTACAGGTCAAGAAAATCATCTACCAGCCTGAAGACGCAGGCGATTTTGACCGTTAGACGATCATCCCGCATCGGCAGCGCGTCGTGCTTTCATAAACTGGATTTGTTCGAAGGTTTATAACCATGACCAAACTGCCCACTCTTGACCAACTCATTTCATTGAAAGGCAAACGCGCTCTGATCACCGGCGCGGCTGCCGGGCTTGGAAAAGCCATCGCTCACCGCTTCGCCGAAGCCGGCGCGGACCTTGAACTCGTTGACATTGACTCGGTCGCTTTGCCGCGGACAAGCGAAGAGCTCTCCGGCTATCCCGTAACCGTGAACGCGCACATCACGGACATGTCCCGTAAAGATCAGATTGACGCCTTGTGGATCAAACTGAAGGACGTCAGCCCGGATATCCTAGTCAACAATGCCGGCATTTATCCGTTTCGACACTTCGTGAATGCCGATGAGGCGTTCTATCGTCAAGTGATGGAGATCAATCTTTTCTCGGTGTATTGGATGTGCCAGCACATGATCAGCCAGCGGCGCAAACGCGGCGGCGTCATCCTCAACATCGGTTCCATCGAAGCCGTCTTGCCGTTCAAGGAAGACCTCGCGCATTACAGCGTTAGCAAAGCGGGGGTGATCGCGTTGACGCGCGCCTTAGCCAAAGAACATGCCCGCCACGGATTTCGAGTCAATGCCATCGTGCCGGGCGGGATCATCACCTCCGGCACGTTAGCCGCCGCCAAACAAATCCTCCGCTTCCGGTTCGACGTGTTGAAGGCTGGCTTCCAATTTCAGCAGAGACTACCCATTGGGCGACCCGGTCAGCCGGACGAAGTCGCGCGAATGGCGTTGACGCTGGTGAGCGATCTCGCTAGTTACGTGCACGGAGCGACCATACCGGTAGACGGCGGCTTCTTGTCTGCCTAACCTATTCGCATCCTCCCGACTGTTTCCAGAAGGATGGTTTGATCGCAGTTGTATTTGAAGAAGGGGCGAGCGAGAGATTGGGGGATTGGAGATCGGGTAATTGGTAATTAGGGGTCGAGGGGGGGGATTTGACGGCGAATCCGCCGCGTTGGCAACGAAGCGCGTGAGTGTAGATCATGGTGGTTTTGACGTTCCTTCGGTAGGCGCAGGGCAAGCCTTGTGCCTGAGGAGTTCTTCAGTGGCGCGGATGGCATCGTTAACTTATAAGAAGTTTTTCTCGGCTTGGGAGTCTTGTTTTCCATGTATGTTCCTTTTGCGAAACATTGTCAAAAGTTGGAGGCAAGCGTATAGTATGGGCATAATTTCCGTATATGACCTCGCAGGAGTGTCATATACGGCAAATCTTCCGTATAATACCCCAAATCGGCGTCATATACGGAAAACGTGTAAGGAACTGCTAGAAGGTCGATTACCAAGACCAGTGGAAAAACTCGATTCATGGGTGCTTGACGATGAAAATGAAGAATAGGGTCATGAATAAAAAACCTTATTCACTGCACCCCAAAACCGCCCAACAAAGCGTGCACCTGACGTGTGGGACTGCCCTTCGGGCGTGCGGCATTTTCAGGCATTTTTCTGGCTTCGAGTTTTTCCTGCTCCCAAGCAGAATCCACGCCCGCCCACTTGCGGGTAACGCAAACCATTGAAACTGTCGAAAAAGTCCCTTTTCAAAAACTGATCTTTGAAAAGTGGGACAGAAACATTGAAAAGCACCTTGTTTTTGTGTTCCTAACATCATTTTGGCGATTTTCGAGCCTGTTGTGGGAGATTTTTGTGAGAATTTTTCAAACAAGAGGTTTTTCGACAGTCTCGTTGGGCGGCAGTTCATCTTCGTGTCCTCTTAGAAGAGGAGGTGAAACCTAGACAATTGATGCTTACTGACCTACATCACCAAATCAATTCGAGTTGAAAGGAGAATCAAAATGGCAACACTATATGGAAGCATCGGAAGATCCCCACAACCTTGGGCTGAAGTTAAAAGCACAGCCGATAAGGTCAAAGATTATTTAGGAAAAGTGGCAGCGCATATCCCGGGCGAGGTAGTTAGCATTTTCCTGCTTGGCAAGGCTATGTTCCCCGGTGACGACGGCAAAGTCACTTTGGGGATATGGGCAGTAGTTTGTTGGATACTAGCCCTGATTGTGAGATGGGTTGGTACTCAAGGAGACGGAAAAATCCTGAATGTTGTGTTGACTACTTTAGCCTTTCCCATATGGGTCATGGCGATTGGTGGAACTATTCTTGGATTTACCTTCGGTGAACAGATTTCAACACTAATCGTTTTGGCTTTCTCTGTCCTTGCAGGCGTCCTCTACAACAACAAATAGCACGAAGGCGCTGTAAAGCATTTACTGATCTAAGGCCGCCCAACATTGTGTGCAGCGGACAGGCGGGGGCGTTGCCCCGCCAGAGGGGATTCTGCCCCGAAAGCAGAATCTACACTCGGAGTTTTTCCTGCCAATACCCCGCCTGCCGCTAACACTTGCCGTTAGAATAAAATTGGCACAACAAAAGTCAGGAGCCTTTATGATGAACGATCAAAACGAGGTCCAGCAAAATCAAGGAGGTTCCGCCCAGCCTCAAACTGGCAGCAATCCGGTGAAAAAGAGCATGCTCGTCATTGTCTTCTATAGCATTGTCAATATTCTCTACTTCCTTCTATTCTTGGCGAGTTGTCCTTACGTGCTCCTTTCCCCAATGGTGTTTGATGGCGGCGATAGTATCAGCGCCCGAATTACATTTATATTAGTTGTCAGTTTCCCCATAATTATTATTGCCCTTCTGGGAGGCGCAGGATACTTTTACAGAAAGGGGCGCATTAAAGCAACATTTATAGTTTTGCTGTTGCCGCCTTTACTTTATCTCGTCTTCATGCTTATTCAAGCCTTTTACTGGAGCTTGTAACAGATCCAAGCGCTTAAGTCTGCGTTCCAAATATCGCCGGAGGACTCAGGTTCATGTTAATAAGCGGGCTAACACAGCGTGGTGCGCTTGACGTTGGGGATTCTGCGGCATTTTTAGGCTTTATCTACACCTAAGCAGAATCCTGCTCTCAAGCATTATCCACACCCGCAAGTAACGCAAACTGTTAGGCGTTTCATTCTGAATTCAAGGCAGCATCATGAGTAAAAAAGCAAAGATACTTATCGGGGCAGTAATTGTTGTGGCAGTCGTTGGCGTTTGCAGATTCTTGATCGGGTTGGGAATGCTAGGCTCTAGCGTGTTGTTCATGAATTCCGTTTCTGAACCATCCATCGAATACTTCATAACCGTCAATGAGTTATTAAATCGAAAAGAGGAATTCACTGAAAGAAATATCAGACTTTCTGGAGCTGTGATCGGCGAGAGCATCGAATTTGATGAAGCAAGCAGAACATTGTCATTTGCAATTGCTCATGTCCCTGGAGATTATGACGAAATCGAGCAACAAGGCGGTTTGGCAATGGTTTTAGAAAATGCCGCAAACGATCCCAATCGTCAAAGAATTCAAATAGTGTATGTCGGCGATAAGCCTGATCCACTTCGAGGTATGGCTCAGGCAATTGTCACTGGACAATTATATGCAGATAGCATATTCTATGCAGAGGAGCTTCTTTTGAAATGTCCCGCCCGCTATGAAGAAGCTGTTCCTGATCAAGCGATTGGTTAAGCGCAAACAAGTTCGTTCGCACGATATTAGTTTCGATAGGTTGAAAAAACGCCTAACAATGCGCGCAACGAATATGGCGATCCTGCTACACGACGGTCTCTGCGGATCTCCTGACGGTCGATCTGCCATGTGCGCTTAAAGATACTAGCCGACAAGTCTCAACCCAATCCTCCCCACAATCCATGAAACGAGAAATGCCACCACAGGATGCACAACCGCCAACGCGTAATAAACAATTTTCGTGGTTTCCCGCCATGCGGAGCGGGCAAAGATCGCCGACTCGTAATACTCCCCCAGCGAAACTAATCGCCACTCCTGATACAGCGACTCGCCAGTAGAGGAGAATTCCCTTATTTCAACCAACATGGGGAAAATCGGGAGGAAGGAAAGGAATACGAAAATGAGGATTGTCAAAATGACGGAAACAACTGTTTTATTCATCTCTTCTTCTCCCACTCCTCAATAAACTCCTCACCCTTCCTCATCAACTCCTCGTGATCTTCTGGCGCAGGTAAATCTTTCAGGAACTCGATGGAATAATCTCTCAGCCACTTCTGTGCGGAGGGCTGACCCGCCTCCAGCCATTTTTCCATGCTCCAGCGAGGGAAGATGCGATTGACGTAGTAGCCCGTTTTATATTTTTTCAGCGTCGTCGGCGCGGAGACGAAACCCTTGCCTGGTCCCACCGCGTGGATTTCGTCCAAGCCGACGCTGGGCGAGTCAAGTTGAAGTCCCGAAGAGAACCGTAGCGCTTGGTCGATCAACTCGTGACAGTAGATGAACGTCAAGGGCGAGACGGCTTTCGATCCCAGCGTGTCGCCGACGAATGGAGCGATGCCGCCTTTGGTCAGAGTCATCATCAGCGTGTTCATCCAAAATGTTTCGGCGGCGAGCAAGTCCATGCCCCAGCCTGTGCCGCTCCCCGATGTGCCGCAATGCGGGATGCCGTAATGTGCCATCATCTCGGCGCACGCAAGACTGACGAGGATGCTTTGCGGATCGTAAAAGTTCAACAACGTTTTCATGTCGAGATAGATCGGCAACATACCGAGCAACATCGGTGCGCCTTCTTTATATAACTGCCCGATGACCAAACCCGCAAGCAATTCGGCGAGCAGTACAACGATCGTCCCTGCGGGTGTGATCGGCGTGGTCGCGCCCGACAAACTGTAATTCGAAACGACCACAGGCAAGCCGCGCTCGATGGCGATCTTCATTTTGTCCACAGTGCCTGCGTTCATCACCAACGGCGAAACGGGATTGAAATACGGAATGATAAACGGCTTCTCGCCGAGATCGCCGTGAAGCGATTCGAACATCCGTAACACATCGTCGAATTTATTTTCATCGGAACACAACAACACCATCGGCTTCGTTCCGTTCGCAAAATGTTCGAGCGAGCCGATCAGGTCGGTCAAATAATCGGGCACGTCGCGGCACACGCCGATCGTCGAGACCATGTCGTACAGCGGCAATTTATTTCCGACTCGCACCATGTCTTGCATGTGTTTGCGTTGAAATTCCACAGGCGTATCGGTCTCAGGCTCTTGATAAAACAACGCGGTGACTCCGATTCCGAATCGTGTGCGATCTTCATCCCCTCCAATTTGGAATTGCGGATTCCCTCTTCGGTCGTAGATTTGGATTCGCCTCGGCGCGGCTTTGATCGCCCATTCGACCAACTCCCTCGGTATCCGCACGCTTCTCCCCTCGACGTTCGACCTGCCTACCCTCTTCGTCAACATCTCCACCGCCGACGGCGAATCCACACGCACGCCAGTCGTTTCGAGCAGGGTCAACGTATAGTCGTGAATCTCATTGACTTGTTCTTCGGTGAGCAATTTCAGTTTGGGGAGGATGTTGTTCATGAAATTATTTTACCGTCATTGCGAGGAAGCCCGAAGGGCTGACGAAGCAATCCCCAATCCGTGACGGAGATTGCTTCGTATCGCTGAAGCGCCACTCGCAATGACAGATTACCTATTTTTCACATTCTCATCGAAAAAATTCAACACTCGAATCATAAAATCAAACCACGGCTGACCGACAAACGAGTGACCTTCGCCTTCGTAGCGGAAAATTTCAACATCCTTCTCCGCGTCAAGCAACGCCTGATTCAATTTGATTGACCACTCAGGCGGCGTGCCGCTGTACGTGAGTCCGTCGTTTGAGCCGTAGTGGATTTGAATTGGCGCAGAGATCGAATCAAGATGATAAATCGGCGAGACGCTCATCATCAATTCGGGGTCGCTCGGCGCGTTATGAAACGCGTTGATCAACTCATTCGGCAAATCGAGCGGAACAATATCGGAAGAGTTACAGCCAACGATCTCCTCGCCTGCAGCAATGTCGCCGAGACATCCGTTGCCCCAGCGTGCGATCACATCCGCATGGTCCGCGCTGACGGTGGAATAGAGGACGGCGGCTTTCACCTCGGTGGTTGTGGTCTCGATACGTCCCGCAACGAGCGGCGGGACTACTCGACCACCGAGGATAGTCAACACCTTGATCGTCACTCCCCCACCCATGCTGTGACCCCACATCCCGACGCGTGACGCGTCCGCTTGCGGGATGGACGGAATCGCCGCGAGCAAATTGACCACGTCAATCGCCAAACCTGAATAAAACAGACTCTCCCCCACATCCGACTCGCCCCAACTGCGATAATCCGAAGCGAGGGTGATGTATCCATGCTCGGCGAGGAACGCCGACGAGCGATCAGTGCCATCGCCTGAATTGTAAATGCTCCGCGCGTAAAATCCGTGATTCATCACGATCACAGGAAACGGACCATCGCCCTTCGGAATCTGCATCACGCCTGTGATTCGTAACCCGTCGCTGGGATAGTCAATCAGATAGGCGGTGAACTTGTCATTTTCGTTGAGCGTTTCAATGATTCGAATTTCCCCGCTTTGATAGTCGTGCTGGCGCAATCCCTCGATGGTGTAGGGAAAGATCAGTTCTTTTGTTGTGGGAGTTGGCGAAGGAAGCGGCGTTTCTGTTGGAAACGGCGTCGGCGTGATGGTTTCTATTACGATGTTCGGAGGCGGGAGGGTTTGAGATGGGAGAGGTTGCGAGGCTTGGCAGGAGGCGAGGAGGAATATGATGAATAGGCTGAGGCGTCGATGCATAAGGAATATGAGGCTTTTACCAACAATCACGCATACGCAAACACATCCATTTGCACCGACTTGATCGGCTTCGCTTTTCCGTGCACTAGCAAACGCACATTTTCAGTCGTTTGGCGGCTAAAAATCTCTTCGCCGCAACGCTCACACACCTGCGCTGGAATGTTTTCTACAAGCACAGGCTTGCCATCGATTTGGAAAACTTCGTTCACCAATTCCTCGCGGTACTCTGCTGAACCGCAAACATGACATTCGTTCATCGCAGGTCAAGCAACATCCAATTGATATTGATAAACTGGGACTTGCAAAACGCGGCTTGGCTGTTTCTTGGATTGGAGCGCGGCATCAATCTTTTTTGCCACTTCGGGACGGATAAACCGTTCCCCACATTGAACACAAACACCCATAGGTACATTCTCAAACACCAGTAATTCGCCTTTCCAGCGAATCTCGCGAGGCACAAGGCGTTCTTCCACAACGCCACCGCAAAAATAGCAATCATCGTATGGTTGGTTCATTTCAGCCTCCAATTCTACCGATTCCTCGTGTAAGGGTCTTTCCATTTGGGCATGGTGGGAATATAAACGGTAATCAGAACGAGATGTTCAGCGCGGTTTCTTCCGCAAACAACATGAACGGGACGTTCGCCGACAAAACAGAGCGCCAGACAACTCTCGCCGCGCGGATCTTCGGGATACGATTCAATTATTTCGCATCTCATCAACGCGGTTTCCAGCTCGATTATCGTCAAACCATCCGCAAGTCGTTCATTATCCGCGTGCAAGGAGATAATATAAGATTGATTGACAATCTCGTTCTCAATGAACTCGGGGTCGAACGACATGGCGTCATTATACAACATCCCCATCTCAAACCTGACAGGTTTTCGCAGAACTCATCCTCTCAAGAATCCATGTCCACGCAAGCGGCTTGACAAACCAAGACGCGCAGGAAACCTGTCAGGTTTTTACTGTTACTCCTGAAACCCCGTCCGATACAAATCGTAATACATCCCTTGATTCGCCAACAGTTCGGTGTGCGTCCCCTGCTCGACGATTTTCCCATCGTGGATGACGACGATCTTATCGGCTTTGACGATCGTGGACAGGCGATGGGCGATGACAAACGAGGTGCGTCCCTTCAAGAGAGTCGTCAGCGCATTTTGAATGATCTGTTCGGTTTGCGTATCTACCGAAGACGTGGCTTCATCCAGAATCAGAATACGCGGGTCGGCGAGCAAGGCGCGGGCGAATGAGATCAACTGCCTCTGCCCCACACTCAACGTCGCGCCGCCCTCCTCCACCGAAGTTTCGTATCCATTTTTCAAACCGACAATAAAATCATGCGCGCCCACCGCCCGCGCCGCGCGGATTACATCCTCGTCGCTCGCATCGAGTCTGCCGAACAAAATATTTTCCTTCACCGTGCCGTTGAACAGAAACGGGTCTTGCAAAACCATGCCCATCTGCCGCCGCAGGCTTTGCTGAGTCACCGTCCTCAGGTCAACGCCGTCCACGCGCACCCAGCCCGAAGTCGGGTCATGGAAGCGTGCCAAAAGTTTGACGATGGTCGTCTTCCCCGCGCCCGTCTCCCCGACCAGCGCCACCGTTTGCCCCGCATCCACGTTGAGATTGATTCCGTCGAGGACGAGAGTCGGGTCATCCGAATAATGAAATTGGACATCTTCGAATCGGACGCCGCCGACGATTGCCTCTAACCCTTTGGCATTTTCCTCATCCCGAACTTCGATCGGCTGGTTGAGCAGTTCGAGGATTCGTTCGCCGCCTGCCATCGTGGATTGAAGCGTGTCGAAGCGCCGACTGAGGTCACGAATCGGCTCGAAGAAGCGGTCAATGTATAAAACGAATGCGATCAACACGCCTGGGGTAATGGACTCGCCGAGCACATACCTGCCGCCGACATACACAACGATGGCGGTTGCGATTGCGCCTAGCACATCCACAACGGGCGTGAACATCGAAGCGACCTTCGCCGCGTCGAGACTCGTTTCGAGATAATAACGATTGACATAGCTACTGAAGTTGGAATAATTTTTCTCCTGCCGCGAGAACGCCTGCACCACGCGCACGCCATTGACATTCTCTGCCAACACCGAGTTGGTCCACGAGACGGCGGCGCGCACCTTGCGATAATTCTGCCGTGCGACTTTGCGGTAGAAAATCGTCGCCAAAACCATGAACGGCAGAACGGTAAACGTGAGCAGAGATAATTTCACATCGAGGGCGAGCATGGCAACCAACGTACCAATGATGCCAAGTAAACTCCGCACGATTGCCAGCACTGCCCACGTGATGAACTCACGCAGAGTGCCCACATCGTTGATGACTCTCGTGATGACGCGTCCCACGCTGTAGCGGTTGTAAAATCCCAGCGAGAGTTTTTGCAAATGCTCAAACATCGCCGTACGGACATCGTACAACACATGTTGCCCCACACGAGACATGATCCGCACGCGGTAAAAGTTGGTTACAAGTTGGATGACCGAAACGGCGAAGAATACCAACCCGATGTTTCGCAATTCGATCAGGTCCTTGTCGCCAATCCCTTCGTCAATGGCGAGTTTGACGAAGTAGGGTCCTGACACGGATGCGGCTGTGACGATGATCATGAGAATCAGCGCGAAGAACATGCGCGACGCGTACGGCTTGACGAAACGCATCAATCCCCGCGCCACGTTGGGGTCGTAACCCTTATCGAGCTGTTCTTCCGATTGGGTGATGAAGGAGGGAGGGATGATTTTGGTGGGCATATTCTTATTTGTCGCGCTGAGCGGAGTGAGGAGCGTTCGCTGCGACGAACGCAGACGAAGCGCGGATTACATGTATTCGATATCTAACTTGAAACCTGCGCTTCGTCTACGGGACGGACAAGCGCCGTCCCTCCGCTCAGCGCGATAGTTTTCTTTTGGCACTGTCTCTTCTTTTCCTCTCAGCCTTCACAATCTCGTGGATTCCTTCGATATCGCCGCAGATCAAGGCTTCCTTTTTGGCTCGGCTCCAGCCTTTGATTTTATGCTCCCATTGAAAAGCTTCTGGATACGACTCAACCACCTCGCTCCAAACTAATTCAACAGGTCGACGGTTGAAGGTGTAAGCCTCAGGACGAGCGCCAGTTTGGTGCTCATGCACGCGCGCGTCTAAATCTTTGGTCAAACCCGTGTAATACGAACCATCGGAGCATTTGAGGATGTAGATTGCGTAGGGCATAGGCGAATTTTTGAATGTGGTTGCGCTTCGTCTACGGAGATGCTCCTTCGGCTTTGCTCAGGATGAACGCATCTCCTCCGCTCAGCGCGATGAACCACTCTGTCGCGCTGAGCGGAGAGTCAGCGATCTTATGTCTCGCAGACGAAGCGCAGAGATTACAACTCACGTGCCTCTCTCGGAGCAAGATTCTCTTCTAGCATCTCTTCAACTTCCTCCGCAAACTGGGCGTGATCCACTAATTGCAAATCGTGGATTTCTTTGTACAAGCCGCCGCGGGCGAGGAGTTCTTCATGGACGCCGCGTTCAGCGATGCGACCTTTATCCAGCACGAGGATTAAGTCGGCGCGGCGGACGGTGGAGAGGCGGTGCGCGATAACGAAAGTTGTGCGTCCCTCCATCAGCGTATCCAGCGCGGCTTGGATGAGTTTTTCGGTTTGCGTGTCAACGGATGAAGTAGAATCGTCCAAGATTAAGATACGCGGGTTCATCAACAACGCTCTTGCAATCGCCACGCGTTGGCGTTGTCCGCCTGAGAGCGTCACGCCGCGCTCGCCGACGATCGTGTCGTAGCCGTGAGTGAAGCCTTCGATAAATTCATGCGCTTGCGCGGCTTTGGCGGCGGCAATGACTTCATCCATCGTTGCGTCGGGGCGACCATAAGCGATATTTGCCTTGATCGAGTCGGAAAACAGCAACGATGTTTGCAAGACAATCCCAATTTGACGGCGAAGCGAGACCAATTTCATTTCACGCACATCCACGCCGTCAACCAACACGCATCCATCCGTCACATCGTAAAAGCGCGAGATGAGGTTGACGAACGATGTTTTGCCCGACCCCGTCGGTCCGATCAGCGCGACGATTTGATTCGGCTTGACATGAACATCGATTCCGTCCAACGAAGCGGTCTTCTCGCCTTTGTAGTTGAGACCGACATTTCTGAATTCCACTTCGCCGCGCAATGATTCGACGATTACCGCATCCGCCGAAGATTGGATCGCAGGCGCCACGTCCAACACTTCAAAGACGCGTTGTGCGCCCGCCGCCGCTTCGCCGCCCGCGTTGACGAGTCCCGTCAACTGTTGGGCGGGTTCCGCCAACATCAGCACATACACATTGAATGCGACGATCTCGCCAATGGTCAATGTTCCACTCATAACCATTTGCCCGCCGAACCACAGAATCAAAATGACGCTGATCGTCGTCAGCCAGTTGGCGGTCGGCATGATCTTCGACCACTCGTCAATGACATGCACCCACGATTTGAAAACCTTTTGGTTGGCATCGGTGAACCGATCGATTTCATAATCCTCGCGCGCAAAAGCACGGACAACTTGCACGCCGACGACATTTTCTTGCAAACGATTCGACACGTCGCCCATCGCTTGGTCTACGATGAAGAATAATTTTCCAATCTTCGTGCCGAAGCCAGCCGTCATTAGAATCAAAGGAAACATCGGGAGCAAAGCAATCGCCGCCAACGTCGGGTTGGCGCTGACCATAAAATAAAGCACCCCCACGACCAGCAAAACGAACTTCACTAGATCGGCGACGGCGCTCCCTGCGAATTTTTCGATGGCACGCACGTCTTCGATGCAACGCGAGATTAACTGTCCCGATTGCGTGTGGTCATGATAGGCGAATGGCAGATGCTGGATGTGGTCGTACATGCGATTGCGCAGGTCATAGCCAACGTGAGCCGCGATCCATTCGGTGGTGTAACGGTTGATCAGGCTGAGGAAAGCCGAGGCAAGCCCAAGTCCGAGAAGAAGAAGCGCAGAGCGGACGAGGTAGCGTGAGTCGCCGCGTGCGAGTCCGTCGTCTACCACAGTCTGAATGATGCGCGGCACGATCAGGCTGAGCGCGGTGATGGCGAACAACATCAACAGCGTCAACAAAATTTGAGGCGCGTAGGGTTTGAGAAAAACTCGAATTCGTAATAAATGTTTCATGGCGGAGTGAGAAGGATACCATAAATTAAGGCGGGGCAAATTGAGGGTGGTATAATGCCCGTGCTTTTATCTCAACGACTCGAAGGGAACTATGAAACTTCACGAGTATCAATCCAAAACGATTTTTGCAAAATATGGAATCCCGATCCCAAAGGGACGGACAGCGTCTACCGCAGTGGAGGCGAAGCACATCGCCGAAGAACTGGGTGGACGCGTTGTTATTAAATCGCAAGTGCTGGTGGGCGGACGCGGCAAAGCGGGAGGAATCAAGGTCGCCAAGAGCGCGGCAGAAGCCGAGCAACTGGCGCAACAGATCCTCACGATGGAAATCAAAGGCTTGCCCGTGCGAAAAGTGCTGGTGGATGAAGCCGCCGCCATCGAACATGAAATTTATTTCTCCATCACGAACGACCGCGCCGCGAAAAAACCTGTGATGATCGCATCTGCCGCGGGCGGCATTGACATCGAGGAAGTTGCCGCCAAAACGCCAGAGAAAATCATCAAAGTCCACATTGATCCGTTGCTTGGGTTAAGAGATTATCAATCACGCGACGTCGCCGCTTCGATTGACTTGCCGCGCGAACATTGGCGCGAGTTCAGCAAGATCGCTTCTGGTTTGTGGCAGGCATATCTCGAAACGGACGCGACGCTGGCGGAGATCAATCCGCTGGTGATCACAAAAGATAATCGCCTCGTCGCGCTCGACGGCAAGATGATGATCGACGATAACGCGTTGTTCCGTCACTCGGACTTGAATGAAATGCGCGACATTGACGAGGAGGCGCCTGCCGAAACCGAAGCGCGCAAGTACGGGCTGTCGTACATCAAACTCGACGGCAACATCGGTTGCATGGTCAACGGCGCGGGCTTGGCGATGACCAGCATGGACATCGTCAAGTTATTCGGCGGCGAACCCGCAAACTTTTTGGATATCGGCGGCGGCGCAGGTTCGGATAAAGTCGCCGCGGCGATGAAGATCATCCTCTCCGACCCGAACGTGAAAGCGGTTCTCTTCAACATTTTCGGCGGCATCACCCGTTGCGACGAAGTCGCCCGTGGAATTTTGGTCGCGATGGACGAAGTCAAGCCGAAAGTTCCGATGGTCGTCCGTCTCGTTGGCACAAACGCGGAGGAAGGACGCAAGCTCCTCGAGAACGCGAAGATGATTACCGCAGAGACATTGGCAGACGCGGCGCAAAAGGCTGTGCAGGCGGCGAAGGGATAACAACCCATTCGTCATTGCGAGGAGGTCGAAGACCGACGAAGCAATCCCCAACACAGTGACGGAGATTGCTTCACGCCTTCGGCGTTCGCAATGACGGATAGTTTACGAGGATAATCAATGAGCATACTCATCAACAAAAACACAAAACTCATCGTGCAGGGAATCACGGGCAACGAAGGACTCTTTCACACCACGCAAATGGTCGCGTATGGGACGAACGTGGTCGGCGGCGTGACTCCAGGCAAAGGCGGAGAATGGGTTTTAGACGGGAAGATTCCCGTCTTCGATTCGGTCAAACTGGCGAAAGAGGCGACCGACGCAAACTGTTCCGTGATCTTCGTCCCTGCCCGCTTCGCCCCCGATGCAATGTTCGAAGCGGCGGACGCGGGTATTCCGCTCGTGGTCTGCATCACCGAAGGCGTGGCAGTGCAAGACATGATGCGCGTGAGAAATTATCTCGACCAGAAAGGCGTACGTCTCGTGGGACCCAACTGCCCGGGCATGTTGACCCCCAGCGAATCGAAAGTTGGAATCATCCCCGGAAACATCGCCATCCCCGGAAACGTCGGCGTCGTCTCGCGCTCTGGAACGCTCACGTACGAAGTGCTATACGCGTTGAAACTCGTTGGCATGGGCGCGTCCACGTGCGTGGGCATCGGCGGCGACCCGGTCAACGGCACGAATTTCATTGACGTGTTGGAAATGTTCGAACACGATCCGCACACCGAAAAAGTCGTGCTGATCGGCGAGATCGGCGGCACAGACGAAGACAAAGCCGCCGAGTTCATCGCCTCGAAGATGACAAAGCCAGTTGTTTCATTCATCGCTGGGCAGACCGCCCCTCCCGGCAAACGCATGGGACACGCAGGCGCCATCATCGAAGGCGGCGCGGGAACCGCCGAAGGCAAGATCAAAGCCCTGCAAGCCGCAGGCGTGAAAGTGGCGAAACACCCGGAAGAGATTCCTTCCCTCCTCAAGTAAACCTCGGTGGTTGAGTAGCCCCGAGCGAAGCGTAGCGAAGACGAAGGGCATATCGAAACCACCGAGTAACCGAAGCACCTCTGATTTGCAAAAGCACACTTGGAACCTGTTGGTTTCGATACGTCCCGCGACGAGCATCGCGGGACGTATCGAAACCAACGATTTCACTTAAACACGTAGAGCCGTCCTCGTTGGACGGCTCTACGGTTATAATCGCCAAAAAGAATTTACTTATGCGAGTCGATGTACGCGACCGCGTCGCCGACCGTAGCGATCTTCTGCGCCGCTTCGTCCGAGATCTCAGCGCCGAACTTGTCCTCGAACGCCATGATCAACTCCACCAGATCGAGCGAATCAGCCTCAAGGTCCTCGCGGAAGCGAGCCTCGGGCGTGATCTTCGCCTCGTCCGCGCCGAGCAAATCCTTGATAATCGCCTTTACGTCGTTGAATGTGTCAGACATGACAACCTCCTCAGAGAATTTTTGCAATTGTACTTGATTTCAACCGAAGGAACACTGCCCCATGTCAAAAGTTGCGCCGATTGACCAACGAAAAGCCGACCACATTAAAATCAATTTAGAGCAGGATGTCCGCTCCGCGCTAACCACAGGACTTGAGAACTACCGCTTCACCCACGAGGCATTACCCGAACTGGACTTAAACCGCATCGATACGACGGTCGACCTGTTTCGCAAGCGTCTGGCGGCTCCCCTCCTCATCTCTTCGATGACAGGCGGAACAACCGAAGCCGAGACCATCAACCTGCGCCTCGCCGAAGCCGCGCAAGAAATGAAGATCGCCATGGGAGTCGGCAGTCAACGCGCCGCCATCGAACACCCCAACCAAGCGCGGACGTTTCAAGTGCGCCGCGTCGCGCCCGACATTTTGTTATTCGCCAACCTCGGCGCAGTCCAACTCAACTACGGCTACACCGTTGACCACTGCCGCCGCGCCGTAGACATGATTCAAGCCGACGCGCTTATCCTCCATTTGAATCCACTACAAGAAGCTGTGCAAGACGCGGGCGATACGAATTTTGAAGGACTCGCAAAAAGAATCGAAGAAGTTTGCAAACAAATCGAAGTTCCTGTCATTGCGAAAGAAGTCGGCTGGGGAATTTCAGAACGGACGGCAAAATTATTAGCCGATTGCGGCGTCAGCGCGATTGACGTGGCAGGCGCGGGCGGCACGAGTTGGTCGCAAGTCGAAATGCACCGCGCTCCCGACGAATTCACCCGTCAACTCGCCGCGACGTTCGTCGGCTGGGGAATCCCTACCGCCGAATCCATTTTGAATGTCAAGAAAGCCGTCCCCGAAATGACCGTCTTCGCCAGCGGCGGCATCAAAGACGGACTCGACATCGCCAAGTGCATCGCCCTCGGCGCAACCCTCGGCGGTATGGCGGGCAACTTCCTCAAAGCCGCGGCGATTTCGACTGAACAAGCGATGGAAATGATAAAGTTGACCAAGCGGCAGATCGAAGTAACGATGTTTGCATGTGGAGCAAAAGCATTGGAGGGTTTGAACCAAACCAAACTTGTTCAGGCATAATCTTTGTGAATAAAAACATCGTGCGACATGAAATTAAATTACTTTCCAGAAACAGACTCGCTTTACATTGATCTTTCCGAAAAGACTAGCGACGACTCTCAAGAGGTTGCCCCAGGTGTCGTCGTGGATTTCGACGCGCAAGGCAACATCGTCGGCATTGATATTGACCGCGCCAGCAAGATCATTGACCTTTCACGGCTAGAGACAAATTCCCTGCCCTTGGCAGACTTGCACATCGCGGGAGCAAAGGTATAAAACTACCATCTTAACTAAGGCGTCCACTAAGGGAATTGAATGTGGAAAACCTAGTGCCTCAAAATCTGCGATAAAAACAACTTTGTCCGATCTTCTTTGGGGTCTTTGAAGATCTGCTCGGGCGTTCCCTGCTCCACAATTTCGCCTTTATCGAAAAAGATCATTCTGTCCGCTACGGCGCGGGCGAAGCCCATCTCGTGAGTCACCGCGAGGATGGTCATGCCTGATTTCGCCAGCTCGATCATCACATCCAACACCTCTTTGATCATTTCAGGGTCGAGCGCGGAAGTCGGCTCATCGAACAGCATGATCTTCGGCTGCATGGCGAGCGAACGCGCAATAGCGACGCGCTGTTGCTGTCCACCGGAGAGTTGACCCGGATACTTTCCCGCTTGTTCAGGGATGCCAACACGTTCGAGCAATTGCATAGCGATCTCTTCCGATTTTTGCTTCGACCATTTGCGGACCTGAATAGGCGCAAGAGTGATATTTTGCATCACCGTCAAATGCGGGAACAGATTGAATTGCTGAAAGACCATGCCCATCTCACTGCGGATCTGCTCGATATTACGGACATCGTGACTTAACTCGATGCCATCCACAATGATCGTCCCGCGCTGGTGTTCTTCGAGGCGGTTCAACGTTCGGATAAACGTAGATTTTCCTGAACCTGAGGGACCAAAGATGACGATCACCTCCCGCCGTTGGACTTCCATGTTAATCCCATTCAACGCGTGGAAGTTTCCATACCATTTATGAACGTCCTGCACTTTGATGATCGGTTCGTCTGCCATATTTCAAATCCTCGATAAATTTAGCGCTTTCCAACGCCCAGACTTACTTCCAACTGCTGGCTCAAATACGACATGCCGTAACTCAACACCCAAAATAACAAAGAAATGAACGCATATACTTCGCGTTGCAAACCTAAAAACTGCGGTTGCGCTAGAACGGTTCGAGCGATGCCCACCAAATCCAACAACCCTACGATCGCCACCAGCGAAGTATCCTTGAACACTGCAATGAACTGCCCCACTAGGATCGGAATGATCAAACGCAACGCCTGCGGCAGGATGATAAAAATCATGGTTTGCACGCCGCTCAGCCCTAGCGCTTCTGCCGCTTCATATTGCCCGCGCGGGATGGCTTGCAAGCCGCCGCGCACATTCTCCGCCAGATATGCCGCGCTGAACAGCGTAATCCCCACCATGGCGCGCAACACACGATCCAACGTCCAGCCTTCAGGCAGGAAGAGCGGCAGCATCAACTGCGCCATGAATAGGATCGTGATCAACGGCACGCCGCGCACCAATTCGATGTACGCCACGCTAAACCAGCGAACGATGGGCAGTTTCGAGCGGCGACCCAGCGCTAAAACTACTCCGATCGGGAATGAAAACAAAATTCCAACGACCGTCAGCAGGAACGTGAGCAACAATCCGCCCCACAAGTTCGTGCGAACGATGGGCATAATCGCGGTTTCAGATTTCGACAATCCGTAGGTGAGGATGACGATGATCGGGAGAGAAATGACCCACCCGGCGATCACGCTTCTTTTCAAGACGTGGGGCCTGGTTCTCCCAATGCCCCAGCCGATCAGCCCCACCAACGTCAACACGACGAGCCATTGCTTCTGCTCAGCCCCAAACGGCATCAACGCCAGCGCGGCCGGAACACACAACAAGAGCGGGGCGTATCGTGATGAACGCGCCCAGATCCCAAGCGAATTACCCGCCAGGAAGAGCAGAAACGCCAGCCACAACCACAACCGATACGCCTGCTCAATGGGATATTGTCCGATCAATAGCAGCCGCATGTTTGCCGAGATCACTTCCCAACGCGCGGTTGTCAACGCCCAAGTCAGAAAGCCTTTGACCGCCCAATACGCGATCAACACGCCTAGCACGGTTAACAGCGAGTCGACCCAAGAGCCGAATAAGTTCTTCCGCATCCAACGCAGGAAGTTGGAACGTTCGGTGACAGGCGGCAGAGCGGATTCGAGTTTCGTCATCTTAACGCTCCACCAATTTGATACGTTGGTTGTACCAGTTCATCAACACCGACGTAAGCAGGCTGAGGCTGAGGTACACCAACATCACGAGGGAGATCATTTCCACTGCCCGCCCGGTTTGATTCTGGATGGTATTGGAAACATAGAAAAGATCGGGGTAACCGACGGCAATCGCAAGCGACGAGTTCTTGACCAGATTCAAATACTGGCTGGTCAACGGAGGGATGATGACGCGCAAGGCTTGCGGGAACACGATCAGCCGCAGGGTTTGAAAGCGATTCAACCCCAAGGCGCGCGAGGCTTCCACCTGCCCCTTCGACACCGATTGGATTCCCGCTCGCACCACTTCGCCGATAAACGCGCCGGTATACAAGACCAGACCCGATGTCAATGCCATAAATTCGGGCGTGAGGATTTTTCCGCCTGAAAGATTCAAGCCTTTGACGAAAGCAAGGTCAAGGATAAGGGGCTTCATGGGCAAAACAAACCAGCCGACGACGCCGACGAGCAGGAGCGTGACGAGACTCCACAAGAGGGTCAACGGGGCGCGGCCTGTGCGGCGGCTGTAGGCGCGCAGGGAGAAGAAAACGACGAAGGCGAGAATAATGCCGAAGAGCAGGATCAGCCGAAAGGTCGGAAAGGATTCGGTGGGTATCCCCCACGGAATCCCGACGCCGCGATTCGTCAAAATGATATCCCCGGGCCAAGTGACGGCGTTTTGAACGCGCGGGAGTTTGAGGAAGACGCCGAGATACCAGAAGATCAAAAAGACCAGCAGAGAAAGATTGCGGATGAGTTCGAGGTAGAACGCGGCGATGCGGTTGATGATGAAATTGGTGGAGAGGCGCGCCACGCCGAGGATCACGCCAAGGATGGTGGCAAAAACAATGCCGACAATGCTGACTTGCAAAGTGTTGAGTAACCCCGCGAGGAATGCCTGCCAGTATGTGGAGTTGCGGTCGTATGGAAAAGCCGTTTCAGCCAGATCGAAACCGGATGTGCCGTCGAAGAACGAATAACTTATTTTCATCCCCAAACGTGCCAGCCCCGCCTGCATGTTCTGATAAATCAGCGACCCGACGAAGAGTACCAGAGCCACGAACGCGATCTGCCCCAAAACTTTGAGAATGCGTTCGTCGCGCCAGAAAGGGATGGCGGTCTGCTGAGGTTGTGCGTCGCGTTGCATGAGGGTTGGCTAGTATATAAAGATGGAGGGCAGGGAGAAACTCCCCGCCCTCCATAGGTTCAAATGGTCTAGCGGAACGGCGGAGCGTAGAGCAAGCCGCCTTCGGTGTACAGGCTGTTGTAGCCGCGCGGGATGTAGGTCGGGGTGTCGGGACCGAGGTTGCGATTGTAGACTTCCTCGTAGTTGCCGACCAACTTGATGATGTTGTAAGCCCAGTCGTTGGTGAGACCCAACTTCAAGCCCAGATCGCCTTCAAGCCCCAACAGGCGGCGGACTTCCGGAGCGGTGGCTGAGGCGCGCATGTCGTCAACGTTGGCGGAGGTGAGTCCGAATTCCTCGCCGGAGAACAGCGTGAACACGGTCCATTGGGCGATGTCGAACCATTGATCGTCGCCATGGCGAACCATCGGACCGAGCGGTTCCTTCGACATGGTCACATCCATGATGACATGAGCGGCCGGGTCGGGCAGAACGGAGCGGCGGGAAACCAAGCCCGATTTGTCGGTGGTGACCGCGTCACAGCGACCTTCCGCGTAGGCGGCAAAGGTGGAGTCGGCGTCTTCAAAAACGGCAGGCGTGTATGTAACGCCTTCAGCCGCCATCACATCGGCAAGGTTCAACTCGGTGGTTGTGCCGGTCTGAACGCAGATGGTGCCACCGTCGAGGTCTTTCAAGGTGGTGAATCCGCTATCCTTCGGAACCATCATGCCCTGACCGTCATAGAACGTGGTGTGGACGAAGTTGCCGCCCAACTCGGTATCGCGCACGAGCGACCAGGTGGTGTTGCGGCTGAGGATATCGATCTCGCCAGATTGCAACGCGGTGAAGCGTTCGGCGGCGGTCACAGGGCGGAATTCCACTTTGGAAGCGTCGCCAAAGATCGCGGCGGCGAGAGCGCGGCAGTAATCCACGTCGATGCCGGCGAAGTTGCCGTTGGCGTCCACGTAACCAAAGCCAGGCACCTGTGAGTTAACGCCGCAGACCAGCTTGCCGCGTTCTTGCACAGCCTTAAGCGTCACGCCGTAACCAGCCGGCGCGACAACCGCCGGCGCTGAGGAGGTCACTTCGACGACCACAGTTTCCACGACAGTGACTGTCTCGCCGCCAGAGGGTGCGGGGGCCGCGGTTCCACATGCGGCGAGCGCTAAAGCAAACAACACGAGCAAGGTAAAGATGGTGTAAGTCTTACGCATTTCTCCTCCTTTGAGAAATTTTAGTTTTGATTCGGTAGAACTACGAACAGACGAACAAGGTAAATTCTCGATGGCACGCCTCCTTTCAGATTTTCAAAGGTTTTTACTGCATTTTCGGGAAAAAATCAAGGAAACCGAGCAAATGATATTGGCAAACGCCAAGGCAAATCACTGTATAATCCGCACAAGTTTACAGGTCAACTGTGGATATTCACCCCATTCTCCAACGCGTGCCCCAATTTACTTCCGCAAAAACGCTGGAGGTCGCCGAATTAACGGGCGGCATCACCAACAAGAATTACAAGATCACCGCCGATGGCGAATCCTTCGTCTTGCGGATGGGCGGCAACGAGACGAAATTTCTCGGCATTGATCGCGCGGTGGAATATGAGTGCTCCCGCCTCGCCGCGCAGAGTGGGGTTGCCCCAGACCCTGTCGCCTTTCTCGCCCCCGAGGGTTTCATCGTCGCAAGATTTGTTTCAGGAAAAGGGATATCCGCTGAGGAGATTGGAACAGAAGAGAATATCGCCCGCGTCGTCGCTTCGATGAAGTCCTATCACGCCATTGGAAAATTCCCAGGCTACTTCTCCCCTTTCCGCGTGGCAGATGACTATCGCAAGACGGCAGAGAGTTTCAATGTCAAACTCCCCGCGAAAATGGACTGGTACCTCGAAAAGTCTGCGGAAATCGAAAAAGCGATGTACGCGCGCGAGCCGCTCACCCTCCGTCCCTGCCACAACGATCTCCTCAACGGCAACTTCATAGACGACGGCACGCGCATCGTGATTTTAGATTGGGAATACGGCGGCATGGGCGACATCTTCTTTGATTTGGGAAATTTCGCCGTGCAACACGAGTTCAACGATGGGCAGGATGAAATCTTACTCAAAGCCTACTTCAGTCAACCAACTGACTCGCAACGCGCGCATCAAAAACTGATGAAGATCATGTCCGATTTGAGAGAGGCAATGTGGGCGCAAGTGCAACGTGGAGTGTCGAAATTGGATTTTGATTACGAAGGCTACGGGCAGAAGTATTTTGAGCGATTTGAGGCGAGGACGACTGGAAATGATTATCAGGAATGGTTGAACGCCGTTTAGAACTCAACTCGGTGGTTGAGTAGGCGGCGTTCGTCCGCCGTATCGAAACCACAGGCAAATGAACTAAATCTTGTAACAAGAATGCTCTACGACGTGGTGGTCTCGACTGCTTGCGTCTCGACCATCGAATAACTTTTGAAGAGGAAACAAACACAGATGGAATTACCAACACATGCACAGGCTGTAATAATTGGTGGCGGCGTTGGAGGCAGTAGCATTGCCTACCACCTCACGCAGATGGGATGGAAGGACATCGTCGTCATTGAACGCCACGAGTTGACTAGCGGTTCGACATTTCACTCTGCGGGGCTCGTCGGTCAGTTGCGGACATCGTCCAGCCTCACCAAGATGATGCGCTACAGCACGGACTTGTACCGTCGACTCAAAAGCGAGACAGGCGTTGACCCAGGCTGGAACGAAGTCGGCAGTTTGCGAATCGCATCGTCCGATGCGCGGTTAGAGGAACTCAAACGCGTGGTGGGATATTCCAAAGCGTTCGGGATGCCGCTTGAAATTATTTCGCCGAAAGATTGTCAGGAATTATTTCCGTTGATGTCGTTGAAAGATGTCAAAGGCGGAGTCCACCTCCCCACCGATGGGCAGATCGACCCGACGGGATTGACGAACGCGCTCGCGGCAGGAGCGAAGAGTCGCGGCGCAAAGTTCATGCTCAACACGCGCGTGACGGGAATCGCTGTAAGTGGGAATGAGGTTCGGGGTGTGATAACAGACAAAGGTGAGATAAGAACCGAGGTCGTCATCAACGCGGCGGGCTTATGGGGCAACGTCATCGCCAACATGGTGGGGCTAAGTCTGCCGATCATCCCGATGGCGCATTTGTATCTCATCACCAAACCCGTGAAGGATCAACCGCAGACGATGCCGACGATGCGCGATCCCGATAATCTCGTGTATTTCCGCGGTAGCGACAGCGGCATGGTCGCGGGCGGATACGAACGACAGCCCGCGCCGTGGGGACTCGACGGCGTGCCGCAAGATTGGAATTTCAAATTGCTCGAACCCGATTGGGATCGCTTCACGCCGTTGATGGAAAATATTATCAAGCGCGTGCCTGCGATGGAAAGCGTCGAGATCGTGCAACTGCTCAACGGACCCGAAGGCTTCACGCCCGATTCGGAATATTTGTTGGGTCCGACCTCGGTGCGCGGCTTTTGGGTGGCGTGCGCGTTTTGCGCGCATGGCATCGCAGGCGCGGGCGGCATCGGCAAAGCGATGGCGGAATGGATCATTGACGGTCATCCCGAATGGGACATGTGGAAACTCGATGCGCGCCGCTTCGGCAATCAATATGCGAGTCAATCGTTCACGTTGGCGCGCACAATTGAAACCTACGCAAAATATTACGACATCCACATGCCGTACGAAGAACGTGAGTCCGCGCGCCCGTTGCGCGTCTCGCCCGCGTATCGCCGCTTGCAGGATTTGGGCGCGGTCTTTGGCGAAAAAGGCGGATGGGAACGCCCGAACTGGTTCGCTCCAAATGAAAATGACTCAAGAGCCGCTTCGCTTCCTGACCTTTCGGGCTGGGCGCGCGACAATTGGTCCTCCGCCATCGCCGCAGAGACGCGCGCCACGCGCGAAGCCGCAGGCTTGTTCGACGAAACGTCGTTCTCGAAAATTGAAATCCAAGGCCCAGGCGCGTGCGACTTTTTGCAGAAGTTATGCGCCAACGACATTGACAAACCCATCGGCGCGGTGACGTACACGCAAATGCTCAACGCGCGCGGCGGCATCGAATGTGACTTCACCGTGACGCGGCTCGCAAGCGACAGATTCCAAATCGTCACTGGCACAGCCTTCGGCACGCACGACATGACTCATCTGCGAAGATACATGCCGTTGGATGGAACTGTCTACATCAACGACATCACATCCGCAAGAACCTGCTTTGGTTTGTGGGGACCGAAAGCGAGAGATATTTTGCAAAAAGTCACGCGAGACGATGTATCAAATGAAGCGTTTCCTTACATGACAGCGAAACAAATCACGATTGGAAATGTCCCCGCGCTGGCGTTGCGCGTCACGTACGTTGGCGAACTCGGTTGGGAATTTTACGCGCCGTCGGAGTATGGCGAGCAATTGTGGGATACGCTTTGGGAAGCAGGCAAACCGTTCGGCATGGTCGCGGCAGGATACAAAGCCATCGAGTCCATGCGGCTGGAAAAAGGTTATCGCTACTGGAGCGCGGACATCACGCCCGATTACACTCCGTACGAAGCGGGGTTGGGTTTTGCTGTAGCGTTGAATAAATCAGTTGACTTCATGGGCAAGGCGGCACTGATAAAACAGAAGGCAGAAGGCATAAAGCAGAGATTGTGTTGTATTGTTTTGGATGATCCAAATACGATTGTCTTCGGCAGTGAGCCGATTCGGCACGATGGCAAGGTTGTCGGCTGGGTCACATCGGGCGGATACGGGTATTCGATCAACAAGTCTATTGCGTACACGTATTTACCTGTTGAACTCGCAAAGGTTGGAACGCGTGTCACTGTTGAATGTTTTGGGATCGAGATTCAAGCAGAAGTGCACAAAGAGCCGTTGTTCGATCCGAAGGGCGAGAAAGTAAAAATATAACGAGGTGACAGTCATCTTTAAGATGACTGTCACCTATGCTGAAATATGACAACCAACATCAAAGCCATCATCTTCGATTTCGGAAACGTCTTGCTCGAATGGAATCCCTGGTATGTGTATCGCCGTCACTTCGATAACGAAGGGGCGATGAAAGAGTTTTTCCATGAGGTAGATTTTACAGCGTGGAACGCCCGGCAGGATAAAGGTCGCACGTTCAAAGAAGGCGTGGCTGACCACGCGCAGAAGTTTCCGCAGTACGCGCATTTGTTTCAGGCGTATCACGACCATTGGAAAGATTCGATCGGCGAGGCGATCACTGGCTCGGTCGAAATCTTGAAGCGACTCAAAGCGAAAGGCTATCCGCTTTATGGGTTGAGCAATTGGTCGGCAGAGACATTTCCATTCGCCCGCGAAAAATATGATTTTTTCGAGTTGTTCGACGACATGGTGATCTCGGCGGATGTCCGAGCCGTAAAACCTGAGCCTGAAATTTTTGAGATCATGCTTGGCAAAATTCGCAAGCCCGCAAACGAGTGCCTGTTCATTGACGACTCACTCGCGAACATCGAGCAAGCCAAGCGGATGGGTTTTGTTACCATCCATTTCACATCGCCTGAGCGCTTGGAAAACGAATTAAAAGAAATGGAACTCCTCTAACGCATGGACACAAAAGAACTCCTCCCAGCCATTGAAGCCGAATTGCAAAAACAAGTCGCGAGATTGGATGCGCCGCGCACGAAAGATTTCCATGCGATGCTCACCTATCACATGGGCTGGACGGGCGAAGGCGCCGGTTCTGAAGCAACGGGCAAGCGGATTCGCCCAATTTTGGTTTTGCTCACAACTGCCGCGTGCGGCGCAAGTTGGCAACTTGCGCTACCTGCCGCCGCGGCAATCGAATTGGTGCACAATTTTTCGCTAGTCCACGATGATATTCAAGACAATTCGCCAACTCGTCGCGGACGGAAAACCGTGTGGACAAAATGGGGCGCGCCGATGGCGATCAACGCGGGCGACGCGTTGTTTGTGATGTCGAGTCAAGCGATTGTGGATTTGAAAAAAGATTATCCCGCCGATATCGTTTTGAAAGCCGCAGAGATTTTGCACAACACCTGTCTCGACTTGACGCGCGGACAGTATCTCGATATGTCTTACGAGGAGCGAAGCGATCTTGGCGTTGAAGATTATTGGCACATGATCTCAGGCAAGACTTCAGCGCTCATCGCGGCGTGTTGTCACATCGGCGCGTTGTTGGGCGGTGCGGATGAGGAGAAGCAGGAAGTTTATCGCTCGTTCGGGCATTATCTTGGATTAGCGTTTCAAGTGCAGGATGATATTTTGGGAATCTGGGGCGATGAAAAAGTGACGGGCAAATCTGTTGCGAGTGATTTAGTGGAAGGGAAAAACTCGCTTCCTGTTTTGGCGGGGCTGGATAAAAAAGGAAAATTTGCAGAACGCTGGGCGCAAGGACCGATCAAAGCGGAGGAAGTTGGCGAAGTCGCGCGGTTGCTGGCGAGCGAGGGCGGTCTGCTTGCCGCGCAGGAAGCCGCGAAACAGATGACCGACCTCGCGTTGATGAATCTGCGCGAGGCGGATCCGCAGGGCGAGGCGGGCGACGCGTTGTTTCACTTGACGAATCGCTTGCTAGGGCGCGCGCAGTAGACCCGTCGCGATGAAGCGGATTTTTTATCCGCATTGACACAACAGATTCGGGTGGCTATAATTTCGGAAGTCAAGCGGGTGTAGTTCAGTGGTAGAACGCATGCTTCCCAAGCATGATATCGTGGGTTCGAATCCCATCACCCGCTCACGCAGGAAAATGTCGAGGAGAACCGTCCTCGACATTTTTGTTTGGGAATTTGTAAGGTTGCTGTTATGTCATCCCCCAAAGGTAGTATGTAAAATCAAACCCGAGACACTCAGGATATGACAGAAAACAATAAAGGCACAATTTTGTACGTGGAAGACAACCCGGATAACCGGATGCTCGTCCGGCGCGTGTTGCTAGCCGAAAAATATACGTTGATGGAAGCCATTAATGCAGGGCAGGCGTTGGATATGTTGCAATCCAGCCGCCCGGATCTGATCTTGATGGATATCAACATGCCCGATATGGACGGTTACTCATTGACGTCGCAGATCAAGTCCATGTCCGGTTTTGAACGCGTCCCGATCGTTGCCATCACAGCGAATGTCATGCGAGGAGACCGCGAAAAGACATTGGAGGCGGGGTGTGATGGATACATTCAGAAGCCGATTGATATTGACCAGTTGACGCGTGAGATCGAGAAGTACCTTGCGAGGAGAGCCAATGCCTGAAAATATTTTGGATACCCAACCCATCCGCAAACCCACGATCCCCAAGGATGCGACCGTGCTGGTTGTGGAGGATAACGTTGCCAACTTCGTGTTGATTGCGCGTATGTTGGGCTATCTCGGAATCCATTGCGAGTGGAAGACTTCAGGATATGAAGTGGTGGAATACGCGGATACGCTGTCGCGGCTCGATCTGATCTTGATGGATATCCGCCTGCCGTATGAAGACGGCTACGGCGCGTTGAAGAAGATCCGCGCGTCGGACAAGTTGCGATCCATTCCGATCGTCGCCGTCACCGCCGAAGCCAGCACCGACCAGATGAACAAAGCAAAAGAATCGGGTTTCGACGGTTTCTTGGGCAAGCCGCTCGACCCCGATAAGTTCCCAGACCAGATCCGCCGAATTCTTAACGGGGAGTCGGTTTGGGAGTTCAGTTAACCCAGTGAATTTAAATGAGTGAGAACAGACCCGAAGGAAACGCGTTCTTTGTCACGGCTTATTTCGTCGCCAATGCAGACCGTCTGCTGCTCGTCAACATTTCCGATCCGCAGGAGCGAGGACCGCAGGCGACGATTCCGCGCGCCGATGGGCTGTTCGTCCAAGACATAGAACCGCATCTCAAGGATGGCGTGGTAAGAGTGGAGGAAGGGACGTCTTCTTCGCTCCCTGCCGCGTTGGTCGCGTTTCCGCGTCAATTCGGATGTGTGTCTGCCGCGTTCCTGCCTGTGGTGCATGATCTAGAAATTCGCGGCGTGGTGATGATCGGCGCGCTGCCCGGACAAGTCATCGGCGAGGATGTGATCGTCTCCTTCCTGCGCGCCATTCAACTGACCGCCAAGGTTACCGGGAAAACAGAGTCTCCGCCTCAACAAGTTAATAATGAAAGACGCACTCTTGAAGCGCGCGCATTAAGCGTTTTATCGTCCAACGCGTCGACGTTCACCGATCTGAACGCTTTCTACGCCTCGATCCACGACCAGTTCCGAGCCGTTATTGGCGACGTCAGTTTCTTGACCGCCTTGTACGACCCTCAAACGAATTCCATCAGCATTCCCTATTCATTTGAAGAGGGGAGATTTCAAGCCATTGACTCCTTTCCACTTGGCGAGGGGCTTACATCGTTACTTCTCCGCACGCGTGAGCCGCTCCTGATCGTGGAAGACACCGAAAAGCGGATGGCCGCCCTGGGAGCGAAATTCACCGGTAAACCCGCCAAATCATGGTTGGGCGTTCCGCTCCTCGCACGCGGCGAAGCCATCGGCGCGATCATTGTTCAAGATTTGGAACGCGAGAATCGTTTCAACGATGACGATCTACGCTTCGCCAGCGCGGTCGCTAATCAGGTCTCCGGCGCGCTCTACAACACCCGCCTATTGAGCGAGAGTCAACAACTCGCGCTTCAATTTGAAACAGCCGCCGAAATCGCCCGCGACATCAGCAGTTCCTTGAACCTCGATGAATTGCTCCTCAAAGCCGTGGAATTGATCCGTTCGCGCTTCAACTTTTACCACGCCGCCATTCTTTTAAAGGATCTGCCCGGGGAATTCGTTGTCGTGCGCGAAGCCACCGGGGAAGCCGGCGCGCAATTCAAACGATCCGGATTCAAGTTGCAGGTAGGCTCTCGATCCATTATCGGTTCGGTGGCGGAAAAAGGCGAAACACTTGTAGCAAACGACACGACGCGCGATCCGATGTATCTGCCGCATCAAGCCCTGCCAGAGACAAAATCCGAAGCGGCGCTCGCGTTGAAGGTCGGCGACCGGATCCTCGGCGTACTCGATGTGCAAAGCGATCGCACATACGCGTTCTCCAGCGACAATCTGCGCATCTTGCAAATTCTGGCTGACCAACTATCCATTGCGGTCATCAACACAGAGTTGTTCGCTGAAACACAAGAGCATCTCGCGCAACACAGGCTGTTGCACCACATCACTACGTCCGCCGCATCCGGCACAACATTGGATGAAGCGCTTCAATCCGCTGTGGGAGGTTTGCAAGTCACCCTCGGCGGCGACCGCGTGACCATCCTTTTGATTGATCGGGAAAAAAAATTCCTAGAGGTCAAGGCGGCGGTCGGATATGCAGAAGATATCTTCCGCACGACGATCCCGGTCGGAAGCGGAATCACCGGCTGGAGCGCGCTCCACCGGCGACCCTTGCGCGTCAACAACGTTTTGCAAGATTCGCGCTACATCGAAGCCAGCCCAAACACAAGGTCTGAGTTAGCGATCCCGCTGGTCTATCGGAGCGAATTGCTGGGCGTGTTAAATGTAGAAAGCGAACAAGCGGGAGCCTACGCAGAAAACGACGAAGAACTGCTCGGAACGCTCGGCGGGAGTCTTGCCGCCATCATTGCAAACGCTCGCCTGCTGGAACAGATCCGCTCGCAAGCCGAACGCGAACGCGTCATCTTCGAGATCACAGATAAGATCCGCCGCACCACGGACATGCAAACCATCCTCGCCACCACCGCCAGCGAATTGACGCGCGCAGTCGGCGCGACCGGCGCACATATCAAACTGGGCGTACAGGCGAAAGATTCCGCCCAACTCGCGGGAGACAGGGATGAATAGATTATTCTCCCGGCTTGGCAGAACGTCTCAAAACGATGGCAGGCAGTTGACACTGGCGCTTCTTCGCGCCGAAACGATTGCATTGCTTGGAGCGATCCCCGGAACGCTGTCCGTTCTGTTCAACGCTGAATTTAACGAAGCGCAGGCGCGAGTTCTATCCATTGCGACCCCGATCTTATTCGTTATCGCTTTCCTCGCGATGGCATATCTCAGTTGGCGCTTATCGCAGTTTTCGAGAAAGAGGCTCGACGCGCTCGCCCGCCGCGCCGCGAACCAAGCGCCTCGCGCCGAATACGATGCCTGGCGCGAGATCACAGGTTTCACTCTCCGCTTTGGTATTTCGGCTCCCATCGTTTTCTTCGCGATCGTAGTTCTGCCCGCTATCATCTTGACCTCTGCGCAAAGCGCCATCATCACCTCGCCGTTTCAGCCCAATTCGCTGACCTCGCCCATCCCTCTCTATGTTTTCCTAGGCGGGACTGCGGCGATCTTGGGATGGACCATCCTTTGCATTCTTCTGATCGAACGCTTCACCCTCCCCTTTCGGCTGCTCCTCGTTCCCACCGACTTCGACACCCAGCGAAAAGGACGCGCCGGCGCGCTCGTGGTAAGCAAATTCCTCATATTCATCCTTGCTATAACCCTGATCAGCATCATGCTCATCGCGCCCATCGGTCATCAACAAACGGTTCGCATCCTCTACACCGAAGTCAGCTCCCTAGACGTTTTTCGCGATCTACGCACCCAAACCATCCTCTTCAGCGCGCTCGCCCTCGTCCTCGGGATCGGGTATTCCTATTATGTATCGAAATCAATTTCCAACCCGATCAAGGAACTGATCGAAACCTTCGACAAGGTCGAAGTTGGAGATTTATCCGCCCGCGCTCCTGTCAGCGCAACCGATGAGTTGGGCATCGTCACGATGCACTTCAATCGCACGATCGCGCGGCTCGAAGCGCTACAAAGCACGCTCGAACAGCAAGTAGCGGAACGAACAAAGTTACTCGAAGCCTCCAACGAAGTAGGACGCGTCGCCTCGTCGAGTTTGGACCCAGACGAACTGCTGGCGCGCGTGATCAACCTCTTCACCGACGAATTCGGTTATTACTTTGCCGCCATCTACATCGTTGACCCCAGCGAAAAGTGGGCTGAGATCCGCGAGGCAACCGGCGAGATCGGTAAACTCCTCAAACAAAATCGGCAGAGGCACGAGATCTCCAGCCGAAGCATGGTCGGCAGCGCAATTCGGGAAAAAACTCCAAAGATCGCGCAAGTCGCGCTCGAGGAAAGAAATCGCTATCAAAATCCGCTATTGCCATACACGCGCTCCGAGATTGCCCTGCCCCTCCTTGCCGGAGACAGAGTTTTGGGCGCGCTCGATGTCCAATCTACAAAAGAATCCGATTTTGGTCCGGATGTAATCCGCACGATGCAAAGCATGGCAAGCCACGTGGCGATCGCGCTCGAAAACGCCCGGCTGTTTCAAGAGGCGCAGCAAAATATCCGCGAGATGCACACCGCGCAGCAACAATATCTCCTCACCGGGTGGAGTCAGATCTCCGCGCCAACGGAGGAGATGGAGTACGCCGTAGGCGACGAGCAAGACCCCAACGCAAAACACGTCGAAATCCCCATCAGTTTGCGCGACCAAATCTTCGGACAAATCCGCCTTGAAAACCCGGAAGTGTGGACACCTGAACAGGAAAATCTAGTGAACGTGATCGCCGCCCAAGCCGCGGTCGCGCTTGAAAACGCGAGGCTGGTCAACGAATCACGCCAGACCGCATTGCGCGAAAGGATGATCGCGGAGATCAACTCCAAGATTTGGTCTTCGGCGACCATTGACGGTATTCTCCAAACCGCCGCCAAAGAACTCGGCAGGCGGCTCGACGCCTCACGCGCGACCATTGAACTCAAGATCAACGGGCAGGCAAAATAGCCATGGAAACCAACCGCTACCCAAGCCTCCGCACCCGGATCGCGTTCGTATTGATCTTCCTTGCCGCGTTGTTTGCCGCCGGTGTCTCTTTTGTTTTATATGCCAACTTTAGCGCGGAATTGCAAAACAGCCTGCGTCACCGCCTCGAAAACATCACTACGCTGGCTGCTCTCCAACAAAATGGCGATGCCTTCATGATGGTACAAGCGGAAGGCGACCCTTATTTTCAAGAAATTCAAGCGCAGAACTTGAAGATCAGAAGGTCCGACCCTGAACTGCGATTCGTGTACACCATGCGGCGCGACGACCAAGGAATCTATTTCGCGGTTGACGGCGGCTTACCGAGCGAGGAAGGATATTCACCATTCGGGATGCGCTACCTCGAGCCGGGCCCTGCGCTGGAAGAAAACTTCAACTCGATGACCGGCACGATATTGGAGCCTGATTTCTACACCGACGAATACGGAACGTTCCTCTCCGGGTATGCTCCCATCCTAAATTCCAGCGGCGAGCAAGTAGGCGTCATCGGCGTGGATATCACCGCCAACACCATCCTTGCGCAAGAACGCGCCTATATGGTTCAGATCATAACCATTGATTTTATTGCCGGCATTTTGATCGTTCTGCTAGGTTTTTTCGCCGCAGACTATCTGGCGAGACCCATCGTCCGCCTGCGAGATGCCGCCAACAGGATCAGCAAAGGCGATCTTACACACCAGATCACCAACATCCCAACCACGCGCGAATTGGCTGAACTCGCCATTGATTTTAATGCCATGACGAACAGCCTCAGAGGATTGATCACCGATCTCGAACAACGCGTGGCAGAACGGACCGAAGGCATTACCCGCAAGACCGAGCAACTCCGTTCCGCATCGTACATCGCGCGCCAAACCTCCGAAGTGCAGGACTTGCGCGTCCTACTGGACACAGCGGTCAATCTCATCACCGATCAATTCGGTTATTATCATGTAGGCATCTTCCTCGTCAACGAAGCGGGCGATCAAGTGACGCTGCTCTCCGCGTCTTCAGAGGGCGGCAAACGGATGATGCAAAAAGGATATTCACTCAAAGTTGGGACGCAGGGAACGATAAGCGACGCGGCTGCCCAAAAGAAAACCCGCATCGCTCTCGACGTGGGAGCGGATGCAGTCATCTTCAACAACCCCGACCTCCCCCACACCCGCTCCGAGATCGCTCTCCCCTTGCTGGTGCACGACCGGCTCCTTGGACTGCTCGACATTCAATCCGATAAACCCGGCGCGTTCACCATGCAAGATATTGACGTGCTCGAAACGCTTGCCGATCAGGTCTCGGCGGCGATCGAAAAAGCGCAGCTTTTGGACGCGTCCAAAGCGGCATTCAGCCAACTCGAAGCGTTAACAGCCGAACGGACGCGCGAAGCGTGGTTCGACAAATTGAAGGATAAAGAGCGCGTCGTCACGTACACCCCGCTTGGCTTGCGAGCCGAAAAAGTTCTGGGCGATGAAGCGAATACGGTCACCATCCCGATCCTGCTCAGGGGGCAAAACATCGGAGCGATCTCCATCGCGCGCAAAGGGAACGCGCCGTGGAGCAAACAGGATGAAGACACGATCCGCGAGGTTGCCATCCAGACCGGGCTGGCGATTGACAACATCCGTCTGATCGAAGAAGCAACCCAACGCGCCAAACAGGAGCAGACCGTCGGCGAACTCGCCTTCCGCTTTAGCCAAGCTCTCGATATGGATTCCCTTTTACAGGTTGCGGCTCGCGAGTTAGGGCAACTGCCTGGCGTCGAAGAATCTAGCGTTTACATCGCTCAACCATCTGACGTGGACGAAGAGTCCGGCGCGGTCCGCAAGCCGCGATCCGCGCGGAGGAATGGCTCATGATTCTCACCCGCCGTTTGATCCTCCCCGCCGCGATCATGTTTGCGGTTTTCCTGACAGGGCTGTTCATCTATTTCTTTACCAGCCTGCATGAGGCGTACCATGAGGCGGAGGAGCGGGCTCTAGCCTCTATCAGCAATTCATTCTTTGTGGAGATCGAACACCAAAAGCAGGTCGCGTTGACGCTTTCTACGACCGCCGCCGATAACCCAGCAATCCAGCAAGCCTTTGCAAACCAAGACCTCAGCGCGTTGCGCGAACTTGTTTTGCCCGGCTACTCGATACTGGCAAACACCGGCGTCAACGTTACGCAAAACCGGTATTTTCTACCGGATGGCACATTGTTCTTCAGCGCGAACGATTCGCCAGCGACGGACGCGAACCCTAGCCCATCTATCGCGCTTGCCATCGCCGAACAGCGGTCCGTTGCAGGATTGGAAGTTGAAAACGGCAAGTTAGTCATTCGTGGAACATCGCCCGTGTCATACGACAACCGGCACGTCGGCGTCGTGGAATATCAGATTGGACTGAACGAGGCTCTGCTCCAAGACCTGCGCGAGAAATACAGCGCGGAATGGCGCATTCTCCTGCTGAGCAACCTTGTCCCTAGCGGCACACTGACGGAAGCCGGGCCAAACAGCAGTTTAGTAGTTGTCACGCGCACCAAAGACGCGTCTATATTCAACGACGCCGAAAGTTATACAAGTTCTTTGAGCGGCGCTTCCACGATCACACATCCAAGCAAAGACGGTCATGACTATGCGCTCCTTTCAACGCCGGTCTATGATTATTCGGGAAATATCATCGGCGTGCTGGATATTCTCTACGACCATACCCACATCTCTGCATCGCAGAATACGAGGTTGATCCTCGCCGCCACAGCCAGCATTCTGGTGTTGCTCTTAGGCCTAGGCGGCTTATACCTGATGATGCGACGCACCCTCCAACCCATTCAGACGCTGACGCGTGCCGCCGCGGAGATCTCGGAAGGCTCTCCGATGCCCTTCGTGAACGCTAAACCAAGCAGCGACGAGATCGGCATCCTCATCGAGGCCTTCAACCGAATGACAAGCCAACTCCGAAGTTCGATCACAGACCTTGAACAACGCGTCGCAGAACGGACCCACGACATCGAAGATCAGTCCCGGCGCCTGCGGGTGGCGGCGGAAATCTCGCAAAGCTCCGTTTCCGTAAAGCGGCTCAACGAACTATTGGAAAAGTCGGCTCAATTGATCTTCGAACGGTTTAATTATTATCACGTCGGAATTTATATTGTAGACCGGGAGAACAAGGTGGCTTCGCTGGTGGCGTCGCCTACAGAAGCAGGCAGACAAATGATGGACTCGAAGCATCAGATCCAACTCGGCGACGCGACGACTGTTGGACGCGTCGCGGCGACGGGCGAGCCTCGCATCGCCTCCGGATCCGGGCTTGGCTCGCCGCTGGCGGTCAACCCGTTCCTGCCGGATACGCGTTCAGAACTTGCCCTGCCACTAAGAGTCGAGGATCGTGTGATTGGCATTCTCGATATTCACAGCGTGAAAGAACAGGCTTTCAAACCCGAAGATGTTTCGGTGATGCTCGTCTTGGCGGACCAACTCGCCAGCGCAATCGAACGCACCCGCCTGCTGGAGGAATCGTCCAACACCCTGAACGAACTTGAACGGGCATACGGTCAATTCACCAGCTCGGGCTGGCAAAAATTTGCAAACAGCGGCAAACTGCGCAACGCAGGCTACCGGTTCGACAACATCCGCATCGAGCCGGTGAGCCAATTACCCCAGACCGGTCGCGAAGCGCTGAATAGCGGAAATCCCATCGTATCGAACGGGAAGGAAACGAATCGAGAAGCCGCTATCCCAATCAAATTCCGCGGGCAAACGATCGGCGTTGTCCATGCCAAACTTCAAGAAGGACACGGCGAAGAAACTGTTTCCACGCTCGAACTCGCTGTAGACCGCCTTGCCTCCGCGCTGGAAAGCGCCCGCCTCTATGAAGAGGCAAGGATACGCGCCGACCGCGAACAAACGGTTTCGCAGATCACCAGCGCCATCAGTCTATCCAGCGATTTTGAAACCATCCTGCGCACCACGGTTCGCGAGATCGGTCACGCCTTACCCGATACCGAAGTGGGGATTCAAATCCTCGAAGACGTGCAACAGACCCCGCCGGGCGATGGGAGAAATTGATATGCGCGCATTGATTTCAAAATGGCTCACGCCTCCAGTCTTCCACGGCGATGAAGAAAAGACCCGCGTCGCTGGTCTTCTTAACACCATCCTGCTCTTCGTCATCATCGGCACAACTGCAGTAACGCCCGTGCTATTCGCGTTTACTGAACCTTCCGATATACCGGCTCTCCTGATCCTGCTCCTGCCGTTCATCCTCGTCAACACCGTCGCGCTGGCGATCATGCGGCGCGGACAAGTTACCTTCGCGTCCTATCTATTCCTATTTAACTTGGGACTGGCGATCTTCGGCTCCTACGCCGTAAGTTCCTCGGATAGTAGCGGCGCGCTTCTTGCGATCACCATCGTTATTGCTTTTGCGAATGTTTTGCTCGGCGCGCGCTCGATCAGCCGCTTGATCGTGTTTACCGTGTTATTTACCCTCGCGGTCACAATTGCGCGCTCGCGCGGCTGGATCACCCCCTTATTTGCGCCCGCCACCGGGCTATTTGGCAACTGGGTTGCAAATTCGATCGTATTCATTCTCGCAGGCGTCGGCATGTACCTATCTTCGATCAGTCTGAGAAGAACGCTCGACAACTCCATCGCCGACCGACGAAATCTGCAAGTCACAAACAAAGAATTGGCTGACTTGCAAAAAGTCCTTGAAATCCGCGTGCAGGAACGAACCGCAGACCTTGAAAAGCGAGCCTCGCAACTGCACACCGTTTCGAATGTTGCCAGTACGATTGCGTCGGTTCAGGATTTGAACGCACTGCTTTTCACCATCACCGATCTGGTCAGCGAAAAATTCGGCTTCTATCACGCCGGCATCTTCCTCGTAGACGATGCCGAGGAATACGCCCTCCTCCGAGCCGCCAACAGCGAGGGTGGGCAACGGATGCTCGAACGCGGACACCGGTTAGCGCTCAACGCCAACAGCATGGTCGGCTACGCCACCTCGCTAGGACAACCCCGCATCGCGCTGGACGTGGGGGCTGATGCCGTTTACTTCGACAACCCCGACCTCCCGAACACCCGCTCCGAAATGACCATCCCGCTCCGCGCGGGCAACCGCGTCATCGGCGCGCTCGACGTTCAAAGCACAGCCATGAACGCTTTTACGCAAGATGATATTGAAGTGTTGACGATCCTCGCCGACCAATTAGCCATAGCCATCGAGAACGCACGTCTATTCAGCGAAGCGAAAGCCGCGCTCGCTGAATCGCAAGAAACCGTAGACCAATATGTGCGGCAGGAATGGAAAAGTTTTAGTCGTCAGGCAAGGCAAAACGGATTCGTGTTCGACGGCAGGCAGATCGCGCCGCTAATCCCACAGGGACAATCGGAACGCATCAAACGCACCGCCCAAACAGGCCGCCTTTCGCTTGAAAAAGATTCCACAAACATGACCATCCCCATCAAATTGCGCGGACAAACCATCGGCGTCCTCGATGTCAAACCCAAAAAGGGACAACGACAATGGACCGACGATGAGATCGCCCTCCTCGAAGCGGCGGCTGATCGAGCCGCCTTCGCGCTTGAGAACGCACGCCTCGTCGAAAGCGCGCAACGCCGCGCCTCTCGCGAGCGCGCCATCGGCGAAATTTCCGGAAAGATCGGCTCGGTCAGCGAGAGAAACCTCATCCTGCAAACAGCGGCGGAGGAACTGGGTCGCAAAATCGGAAACTCAGAGATCGTGATCGAACTGGAGACCGAGGAATAGCAGGCATCCTATGTGGAAATCTGTGACGAAATTCTTTACACCGCCCACATTCGAGAACGACGAAAACAAAACGCGCGTCGCTCTATATGTGCATTGGATCGCTCTGGCATTCATGGGCGCCATTCTGGCCACCATCGCCTTCAGCAAGATCGATTCCGGCGCGTTCTCCTTCAACTTCTTCGACGTAATTCTCGTCGGCGCATTCGCGTTGATCGCGTTTGCGCGGGGAATGTCAAGAAACGGGCGCGTGCGAGGCGCGAGTGTTTTTCTTATTGTCATCTTATGGGTTGCAGTAAACGGGACTGCCTATTTTGCGGGCGTACGCGACACCTCGTATATTGCTAATTTCATCGTTCTGATCGCGGCTGGCCTATTGCTTGGCTGGAAAGCGGCGGTCTTCTTGTCGGTGTTGACGATCGCGGCAGGCATTGCATTGGCAAACGCTGAAATTGCCGGCGTCACTCCGTCCATCTACGCGCCCGCCTCGCCCTTGATCGCTATTCGCGATATGTCGTTGATCTTCGGAATCTTCGCCGCGCTAATCTACCTGCTCATCAGCGGTCTCGAAAACGCGCTCAACAAGGCTCGCAGCGGCGCAACCGCATTGGCTGACACCAACCGCGACCTGGACGCCGCGCGATTGCGCTTGGAAGAAAACCGAAACGAATTATTGGCGGCGAATCAACAACTCCAGCAACGTGCGGAAAAAATCAACGCCATCGCGAATATCGCAAAAACCATCACGCTGGTACAGGAAATCGAGCGCCTGCTCCCCTCCGTAGCGGCTTCGATCAGCGGGCGGTTTGGGTACTATCACGCCGGGGTCTATCTTTTGGACGAGTCCGGGCAAAACGCCCTGTTACGCGCATCCAGCAGCGAAGGCGGTTTGCTGATGATACGGCGCAAGTATCGCGTCAAAGTTCCATCCAACGAGCTGATCGCAAACGTTGCCGACCGCGGCGAGGCTCGCATTGCCGATGTGGACGAAATCCAGACCACAAGAATCAACCAACGTGAATTGACGGAAACGCGCTCCCAAATCGTCCTGCCGCTCAAAGTTCGTGAGATCGTCATCGGCGTGCTGGATATCCATTCATCGCAACCGGACGCGTTTTCTCGAGATGATGTTCCTACATTGCAAATTCTCGCCGACCAAGTGGCGATCGCCATCCAAAACGCTCGCTCCTCCGAACAAGCAAGGGACGCTTTGCAGAAAGCGGAAATTATTTCACATCAATTGACCAACAAAGCCTGGCGCGAATACTCCGATTCACAGGATCGGAAAGGCTACCGCTACGATGGGATCAAGCCCGAACCCATCCATGAAAAAGTACGCTTTACCGATTCAGACAAACCGCTCGCCATTCCAATTGTCCTGCGCGGACAGGTGATCGGAAACTTGAAGATGAACCCCACCGAAGCCACGCGCCGCTGGACCGACGATGAAGTGGCTATGGCAGAAGCCACCGCCGAACGGGTTGCGCTTGCGCTCGAAGGCGCGCGCCTGCTTGAAGACGCGCAAAAACGCGCCCAGCGCGAAACCTTCCTGTCCGAGGTATCCACCAAACTCGGCGCATCGTTTCAGGTGGATTCCATCCTGCGCGATACCGTCGAGGAGCTCGGACAGACCTTCCGTAACGCGACCGTTTCATTCCAACTTGTGAATCCTGCGTCACAGCCAGAGGCGGGCAGTGATAACGACGCGGCGAAGAGAGGGAACGGCTCAACGCCGGAGTAAAAGATGACTGCATCTATGGAAACAAAACCAACGAACAGCTTCGCCCGGCTTTGGGCGTACCTCACCGCCCCTCACCCATCGGTCCGCGATGTGGGCGAGCGAAGACGCGCGCAACTGCTCGCTTCGCTTACCTTGATCCTGACGTTCACGCTGATCTTGGCGATCCTTGCAACGCTGTCGTCTTCACAGATCTTTTTCATCTTCCTCAGCGTAACCTTCATCTCATACTTCTTAAGTCGAACGCCGTCTTACCGCGCCGGCACGTATTTCTTTACGATCGCGCTTACCTCCCTCGCGTACATCACCATCTACTTCGGCGCCGCAAACACCATTGACTCGGCGATCAGCAGTACTGTGACCATCTCGCTCATCCTTGCCAGCGCGCTCCTTTCGCAACGAGGTTTTGCCATCCTTGCCCTCATCACCATTTTCGCCACAGCGAGTTTACCGGCGTACGCCAACCCAAAGTATTTGTCCGACCCTGACCTAAGTTTAGGCAGAACGTTTGGCATTACCATGTCCATGTCTCTGATCCTGCTGGGAATTATGGCTTTCCGCGCCAGCGTCGAAAAAGAACGCGTCCAACAGCTCGGCAACACGAACCGCGAACTCGAAAAACTGACCGGCGAATTGGAACAACGCGTGGAGGAACGAACGCGGGAACTCAACCTAGCCAACAAAACGACCTCTCATCGCGCGGCGCAACTCCAGACCATCGCAGAACTTTCCCAAGCGATCTCGCAGGTGCACGACCCAAATCAGATTTTCTCCGCCGCTTCGCAATTGATCAGCGAACAATTTGGCTTTTATCACGTCGGCATCTTTTTGATTGACCACGACAGAGAATACGCCGTCTTGCACGCCGCAAACAGCGCCGGCGGACAAAAGATGCTGGAACGCGGACACCGGCTAGCTCTTGGGACCGGCGTGGTGGGCTTTGCCGCGCAGACGGGAAAACCCCGCCTCGCCCTCGACGTGGGAGCGGATGCAATTTACTTCAACAACCCCGACCTCCCGAAAACCCGCTCCGAGATCGCGTTGCCGCTTCTCTACAGCGAGCAAACGATCGGCGTGTTGGACGTGCAAAGCACGGAGCCGGGCGCATTCTCCGAGGACGATTTCCGTTTGTTAGGCACACTTGCCAACCAACTAGCGATCGCCATCGAGAACGCTCGCTTGCTTTCAGAAGCGCGCGCCGCCGCCCGCCAGGTGGAGGAAGTGTACAATGAATTCGTCCGCGCGCAGTGGGGGCAGACGAGTCAACGCGCGAACTATACCGGCTTCCGCTATAACGCGGGCAGGATCGAAATGCTGGAGCCAAACGCCGACGGCGGCGTCAGCGTCGCGCCGGAGGGCGGACCAAACAGCCTGAACGCGGACCAAGTTGACCCGTCCAGCGCGAACCGTGAACGAATTACTGTCCCAGTGAAATTGCGCGGCGCGGTCATCGGCATGTTGCAAGTCGAATCGAACGACACATCGAAAACATGGCAACCCGATGAACGCAGTCTGATGGAAGCCGTGGCAGAACGCGCCGCGCTGGCGCTTGAAAATGCGCGCCTGTTTCAGGATGCCCGCCGACGCGCCGCCAAAGAACGCATGATCGCCGAGGCGACTTCGAACATCAGTAGTTCGCTGAATATCGAGAATATCCTTCAGGCAACCGCCACAGAACTCGAACGCGTGCTGGGCGGTTCGGAAGTGTTGATCCGCTTCAACAGCGAGGATTCGGCATGAACCTGAATCAAATTTCAACGATCATCGCCGTCCTTATCGTAGTTGCGATTGTCGTTCTCGCGGCGGGTCTTTCGCGGAGATTCACGAATCGCAGTCTGCGCACGCGCGTGGCGGTAGGCATCCTGTTCACAGGAGGCATTGCGGTCGGCTTCTTATCTATTTACGCGATCAATAGCGCCGTGCGCATTACTGACTTGCTTTCGCAACGACTCGAAACCAGCGTTCAACTTCTTGCCGAGGAACAGTTGATCAACACGATCAACACGGAGGCGAGCAACGCAGACCGTTCTTTCGAGAAGATCGAAGGCGATGTGCTGGAACTCGCCGCCCATTGGAGTTCGCTATACTCCCAGCAGGAAAAACTTGGTCAGGGCAGTTACTGGGACGCCAGCACAGCCCTAACGCAATTGGAAGGCGGAAAGTACGGCAATTCGACGGATGATGTTTCGTCGGTATATGTTCCGGCAAAGGTCGGACTCAACGGGACCATCGTGAACGATTTGAACACATCGGCATATTTGGATTTTGCCGTGCCGTCTTCGCTCAAGTCGAACGCGAGCCTGCTGGCGATCTACGCCATTGATACGCGCGGCATTACGCGCTATTACCCGAACATTGATCTGGCGTCGTTACTTCCGCCGGATTTCGACCCGACCGAGCGAGCGTATTACAAGATCACCTCCCCATTGTTCAACCCGGCGAGATCCGCGCGTTGGGCAATTCCCTATGTGGATGCGACCGGCGGAGGCTTGGTGGTAACCGTCGCCGCGCCGGTCTACGACGGCAATATTTTCAAAGGCATCGTCGCGGCAGATATGCAACTCTCGACGATCACCAGCCAGATCGAGCGGATCAAGATCGGGCAGACCGGTTACGCCTTCATGATAGATGATGCGGGACGCATCATCTCCATGCCGCCGGCGGGCTACGAACTATTCGGCATCAACCCGGAAGCCATTAACTCGGAGGAATACTTCAAGATCACCGTGCTTGGCGAAGGGTCGCCAGAACTGATCGGAATTACAAACCGCATGGTCGCCGGAGGAAGCGGCTTGATCGAATTCCCGGTGAATGGAGTAGAAACTTACCTTGCGTTCGCTCCCATCGGCGCCAACGGATATAGCGTCGGCATCGTCGCGCCGGTGGCTGAGTTGCAGACCGCGATCGTCGCCGCCAGAAACGAAACCGCATTTCAAATACAATCCGCGGCGCGTTTAGCGGGAGTCATTCTTGCCATCTTGTTGCTCGCCGCGTTCTTGCTCAGTCTTCGTATCAGTGGGCGTATCACCGCCCCCATTGTTCGCCTAACCGAAACCGCCAACCAAATCGTAGCCGGGGACATAACGGCGCAAGCCGCCGAAACGTCAGGCGACGAGATCGGCACGCTCGCCAATGCCTTCAATACCATGACGAGCCGCCTGCGCGAAACGCTGGCGGGTCTCGAACAACGCGTCGCTGAACGCACATCCGAATTAACCGTCGCCAACCAGCAGATCGAACAGCGCGCCCTACAACTTGAAACGATCGCAAGAGTAGCGCACACCATCGGCTCTACCTACGATCTCGATGTGCTATTGCCTCAAATCACGAACGCCATCAGCAAACAGTTCGGCTTTTACCATGTGGGCATCTTCCTCCTCGACCCTCGCAGGGAATACGCCGTATTGAGCGCCTCGAACAGCGAAGGCGGTAGAAAGATGCTTGCCAACAATCACCGCCTCAAAATTGGAGAGACCGGCATCGTAGGCTACGTTACCGGGACTGGAAAACCCCGCGTCGCTCTGGACACAGGAGCGGATGCCGCCTTCTTCGACAACCCCTTCCTCCCCGGCACGCGCTCCGAGATTGCCCTGCCCCTCCTTGCCGGCGGCGAAGTGATCGGCGCGCTCGACGTGCAAAGCACAGAACCCAATGCTTTCGGCGCTCAGGATGTAAACACTCTCACGATCCTCGCCGATCAGGTGAGCATCGCGATCCAGAACGCGCGCCAATATGAACAGACCCAGAAAGCGCTTGCAGAGTCCGAATCGCTTTCCCGCCAACTGGCGCGCGAAGGATGGCAAGGCTTTGCAAAAAGCAGAAAACTGCTTGGCATCCGTCATTCAGGCGCGCGCGCAACCTTGCTATACGCGAAAAAGAACGGCAAAGAGGATACCGGTGCGAAAGAAGAAGATGCCCTGCCGAAAGCGAGAGTCTCCTCGATTTCCATTCCGATCAAGTTACGCAGTCAAATCATCGGCACGGTGGACGTCCGCGCGCCGGGCAACCGCCGCCTAGACTCAGATGAAATGGACATCGTCAAAGCGATCATTGACCGCGCCGCGCTCGCGCTCGAAAACGCCCGCTTCCTCGCGGAAAGTCAGAAGCAAGCCGCCAAAGAGAAAACCATCGGCGAAATCTCCGCAAGGATCAGCGCGCGTAGCACGATCGAAGAACTCGTCAAAACGGCGGCGCTCGAACTCAGTCACTCACTGCCCGGTGCGGAGGTCGCTATTCAATTCAAGAAAGAAACAGAGGCTGAATGACACGAAAATTCTTCGGCCCGCCAACGTTCGATAACGAAGAGGCGAATTTCCGCGCAAAGTTCATCAATGGCTTTGCATGGGTGGTTTCGGGCTTGCTTACGCTGGCAATCGTTTCCTATGTCTTCGAACCGGGCGGCGGTCTTACGATCGCGATCCTATCAGGGTTGGTCATCGTATTGATTTCCTCCATTGCTTTGCTTAAAAGAGGAAATGTAACAGCCGCGGCGTGGATTGTCGTGGTTCTTGGCTGGCTTGGGATCGGATTTCAAGCGCTCACAGCCGACGGCGTCAAGGATGTGATCGTCATGGGCTATATCGCAGTCGGCTTGCTGGCGAGCATTGTGGTCGGCAACCGTGCGGGCAACCTGGTGATCTTTGCGGGCATTGTGGCAATCGCATTCCTAGCCTGGCGCGAGGCGAATGGATATTTTACGCCGCGCGAACAAGACCCGATCGTCTATGGAAGAGATTTGAGCTTCATCTTCATTTCAATCGCAGTCTTGATCTATTTCAGCGCCGTCAGCCTGAAAGACGCCGTTGCGCGAGCGACAAAAAGCGAGGAAAGCCTGCGAACATCGAATGAATCACTGCGCGAGTTGAATCAGACATTGGAACAGCGCGTGGACGCGCGCACCGCCGAACTAGAACAAGCAAACCAACGCAACGCGCGCCGCGCCCGTCAATTCGAAGCGATCGCTCAAGTGACCAAGGCAACCGCCGCGAATCAAAATCTTGAAGATCTCATTTCACTGCTTACCCACGTGATCAGCGAAAAATTCGATTATTACCACGCCGGCATCTTCCTGCTGGATTCGAACCGCGAATACGCAGAACTGCGAGCCGCCAACAGCGACGGCGGAAAACGGATGCTGAGCCGCAACCACAAACTCCGCATCGGACAGACCGGTCTCGTCGGCTTGGTTGCCGCTACTGGAGAACCTCGCATCGCGCTCGACGTGGGAGCGGATACAGTTTTCTTCAACAATCCAGACCTCCCAGAGACGCACTCCGAGATGGCGCTTCCTCTCCAATCGGCTGGGTTGACGATCGGCGTGCTGGACATTCAAAGCGTGGAGCTCAACGCGTTCACCGAAGAGGATATAGAAGTCCTCTCCACGTTGGCAGACCAGGTCGCTACGGCGATCCAGAACGCCCGTTATTACGAAGCGACGCAGTCCTTGGTCGAAGACGCACAGCGGATGACCGGCTCCTATCTGCGCGACGCGTGGCAAACATTGAAACTGCAAGAGCAGATCGTCGGCTATGTTGCCGATGGAGACACGTTGAAGCAATCCGCGCAACCAATTGATCCAACACTCTTCTCCCGGTTTGCAAATGCAACCGAACCGGTGATTCAGAACGGAGAGAATCCGAGCCTCGCCGTTCCGATCCGCGTTGCAGGGAATATCGCCGGCGTTCTAACCATCAACCTGAACGATGAACAGACCGGGATGTCGGATACGGTTGATATTGCCAAAGCTGTGGCGGAACGCCTGTCGCTCGCTCTTGAAGCCGCGACCTTACTTGAAACGACGCAAAAGCGCGCCGAGATCGAACGCATTACTTCAGATATCACCGGCAAGATCGGCTCTTCAACGCAATTCGATTCGATCCTTCGCACTGCGGCTGAAGAACTCAGCCAAGCCCTCGGAGGCTCTGAGGTACTGGTGCAGATTCATCAACAATCGGCAGAAGCCCTGCCTAAGCCATAACAGAGTTGAAACAGATTTATTTGTCAGAGAATTGATATGACGATGAAAAATAATCAAGGCGAAACTTCAAAGACAGCCCCCGAAACCGCAGCGCGGCGGCAAGCCGCGGTCCGCATCAACCTGGCGGCAGGGTTGCTGTTGTTCTTCGCGTCTGTTCCCACTCTTGTGACCCAACCGCCGGAAGTTTCGCTGAGTTACGTTGGGAACATCATCACACTAGCAATGTCGTTGATATCGTTCATGGGCGCCTGGGTTTCCTACCGCTACGATGCTACGCGGGGCGGCATGTTATTCATCGGGGCGCTCCTGCTGGTTTCGCTAGGCATTCCTTTCTATGCCAACGGGCTGGGATTTCAATCAGGCATCATCGTCATCGCCATTGTGACCGGCGTCGCCGTAACCACTTTGCCAGCCTCGCTGGCGGCGAGCGTCAGTATTATCGCGGTGGTTGTCGAAGCGGCTGTGATCCTTGGCGATCTCTACCTGCCCGATTTCGGCATTGGCGAGTTGAAGAGTCAGTACATTAATCCGTTCTTGATCGTCATTATCCTTGTTTTCGCCTATTACGCCCTCCGCCAATATTCCAGCTACACGTTCCGCGCCAAATTGATCATCGCCTTCCTACTCGTCGCCGTGACGGCGATCAGCGCCGTCGCGATCGGGTTGAACACCATCGGCAAGAACGAACTGAGCCGTCAGGCGGGCGTAAGCCTGAGCGAACTCTCCAACAACCTCGCTGAATCGGTCGGCGCCAACCTCGCCTCGGAGATTTCGTTGCTACAAACCGTTGGCGCTCAATTCGAAGAATCGGCAGATGAAGCAAACCAAGCCTATTCGGGCAAGAGCGAAGACGAGATCTTTCAACAAGTCAACTCGCTGGACGCCGTTTGGCGCGCCGCCGAAACCGACAGCGAGTTTGTCCAAACGATCGTCTCCAACGATCTGGCGGACGAACTGCGCGAATTCCAGCAAACGTCGCCACAACACGTCGAACTCTTCATTACAGACCGGCACGGCGCTAATTTGGCGGCAACCAACCGCACCTCCGATTATTATCAGGCAGACGAAGGCTGGTGGCAATCGGCGTACAACGGAGGCAAGGGAGCGATATTCATCAGCCAGCCCGAACTCGACGAAAGCAGTAACACCTATGCCGTACTCATGGCGATCCCCCTGTACTATGAAGGTCAGGTGGCAGGTATTCTACGAAGTACCCTTGATGTGACCTCCCTCACCACGTTGCTGGACAAAGAAAAAGTCACCGACTTAGGTCATGCAGATCTACGCGTAGGAAGCGACCAACTTCTAGGCGACGAAACGCTAACGAGCGAGGAAATCACCGCCTTGCAAGGGAGCGCGGGTTCGTTTAGCGAATTCGCCTTTGAAAACGAGCCCAGTTTGGTGAGCGAGCAGAAAGTTGCCGCGCCCGCCGGTTCCTCTGCAGAGCAGGCGGTGACGAATCTGAACTGGAGTGTGATCGTCCACCAATCGTTGGATCAAGCCTTGCTCCCGGTTAAAAATCAGGCGCGCGCAACTATTTCCATTTCCATGCTCGTGCTGGCGCTGGCAGTAATCTTCGGGTACATCGTCGCCCAGTGGATCGCCTCCCCCATCGTAAACCTGACCGCCATCGCGAGCCAGATCGCCCAAGGCGATTTGAACGCCCGCGCAGTCATCCAAACACAAGATGAGATCGGCGCCTTATCCGATTCTTTCAACCACATGACAAGCCAGCTGCAAGACACGCTCAAAGGGCTTGAACAACGCGTAACAGAACGCACCGCCGATCTTGACCAAGCCCGTTTGCAAAGCGAAAAACGCGCCCGCGACCTCCAGTCCATCAGCGAAATATCTCAGATCATTTCCAGCGAACAACGGCTCGATATTTTATTGCCACTCATCACCCGTCTCGTGAGCGAAAAATTCGGCTTCTATCATGCCGGCATCTTCCTCACGGACAAAATCCGCCAGCACGCCGTTTTGCAAGCCGCCAACAGCGAAGGCGGACAACGGATGCTGCACCGGGGACACCGCCTCGAACTTGGCTCCGGCATCGTAGGCACTGTCGCGCAGACGGGAATTGCCCGCGTCGCTCTCGACGTGGGGGTGGATGCAGTTTTCTTCGACAACCCTGACCTTTCCGCGACGCGCTCCGAAATGGCGATTCCGTTGAACGCCCGCGGCATCACCATCGGCGCGCTGGATGTCCAAAGCGTAAAACCGGGCGAGTTTACCGACAATATCGTGAACACGCTGGGCATCCTCGGCGACCAAATCGCCATTGCCATCGAAAATGCGCGCCTCTTTGAGCGTACCCAACAAGCGCTCACCGAAGCGCAAACATTGTACAGCCAATACCTGCAAAAGGAATGGAAAGCCTTCCGCAGCGCCACCACAAACGTTGGGTATCACCAATCCACCACCGGCGGAAAACCGCTCGAAACCCCGCTGGAGACAGAAGCCATCAAGGACGCCCTCCGACACGGAGAGATCGTTATCGGCGGCAACGGTTCGGATACCGAGCCTGCCATGATCGTCCCGATCAAACTGCGCGGCGAAACGATCGGCGTGCTGAACATCAAAGCCCCCTCGAAAGATCGCAAGTGGAGCCGGGACGAGATCGCCATGATCGAGTCGGTATCCGAGCGGCTTGCCCTCGCGCTCGAAAATGCCCGCTTGTTCGAGGAAACCAACCGCCGCGCCGAACGTGAACGAATCGTATCGGAGATCACCGGGAAGATTCGAAGCGTGAACGATCCGCAGGTAATGATCCAGACCGCCCTCGAAGAGTTGCGAAGCGTTCTAGGCGCAAGCCGCGTCCAAGTAATTCCACAGCCTTCCGGCGATGGCAAACAAAACGAGTTGAAATAGAGGCAGTATGACCTATTCCATTGCAGTATCTAATGAAAAAGGCGGCGTAGCCAAGACCACCACCACGCTTTCCCTCGGCGCGGCGCTGGCAGAACTCAATCACCGCGTTTTGCTGATCGACCTTGATCCGCAAGCCAACCTCAGCCTAGCGCTGGGGCTGGAGACCGGCGAAGCGGAGATCACTTCGGCAAATGTGCTCATCGAGAATTCGGCGATCAAATCCGCCATCCGCAGGACGGATGTGGCGAACCTTGAACTGATTCCATCCAACTCGCGGATCGAAAGCGCGGAGCAATACTTGCCGATGCGGAGCAATTATCTTTCGACACTGCGTCAAGCAATTCTTACCGGAACGCTCAACTACGATTACATCTTGTTCGATTGTCCGCCCGCTTTGGGAGCCATCACGCTGAACGCGCTGTCGGCTTCGGATTTGTTGATCATCCCCACCCAAGCGGAATATTTTTCAGCATACGCCCTGCGGAATATGATGGGTTCGATCCGTCGCATCCGTCAGGAGAGCAATCCAAATCTCGCGTATCGAATTCTGGTCACGTTGCTAGACCGCAGGAATCGAACGCATCGCAACATCTTTGAGCAGTTGCAGACCACCTTTGGGCAGGGTGTCTTTACCAGCGTCATTGAAATTGACACGAAACTCCGGGAAAGCCCCATTGCCGGAATGCCGATCACGCAATATCGCCCCACAAGCCGCGGCTCGCAGCAATACCGCGTCCTTGCTCAGGAGTTAATCGAGTATGCCAAAGAAGAAGCCGGCCGCCAAACGGCTTGACAAGTTATTCCAGAATATTACGCCGGAAGATACCTCTTCCAAGCCGAAGCGCGCGCCGCGCCCCAAGCCGGTGGTGGAGGAAACGCCGCCTAGCGCGCAACAGCCTCCCCAAGCGGAGAGAAGCGTAAGCATTTCTCCTCCCACGCGCCCTGTGGAGTTGATCCAACGCGTTCCGGCAAGTCACGAAGCCATCTCGCTGGCGTTTCAAGCGGGACAAAATAACTGGGCAACTTTGCAGGTGTTGGACGACGCGCAGGGAACGAAATGGACGCCGGACGATGAATTGCTGGTCCGTCAGGTGGTGGACCAACTGTCTCTGGCGCTCGAGAATGCGCGCTTGTTCAAGGAAACGGAATCACGGGCGACCGAGGTTTCGGTTCTGAACGAAGTGGGGCAAGCGTTTGCCGCTACGTTGAACTTTGATCAGATCACCGAGATCACCTACAATGGTATCTCGCGCTTGTTCGATGCAAAGAATTTCTATGTCGCGTTTTACGATAAGGTGAAGAACGAGGTCGTATTTCCGCGCAATGTCTCCGAGTCGGTTGTGGACCGCTCGATCACTCGCCTGCCGTTGGGCAAGGGTATCACGGGGCATATTATTCGGACGCGTGAGCATGTCCTGATCTCGAACGGAAGCGATCAATGGATGCTGGAACACGGCGAAACTCCCGTCGGGGAACCGGCGTTGTCGTTTCTTGGCGTCCCGCTCATTGCAAGCGACAATGTTTTGGGCGTCATCGCGATCCAAGATTACGCCACTCCGAACAAATACAGCCAGCATGATCTAGAACTTCTAACATCGTTCGCCAATCAAGCGGCGATCGCCATTGAAAACGCGCGCCTATTCGAGGAAGCACAACGCAGGGCGCAGGAAACTACCGCCCTGGCAGAAGTTGGGCGCGAAATCTCGTCGTCGTTCGATCTCGCTGTGATTCTTGAGAAGATCGCCTTCTATGCCTACAATCTTCTGCAAGCCACAACAACTTCCGCTTATTTGCCGGTCGGCACCGGCGAAAAATGGCAAGCCATTGCCGCTGTGGGCTTGGACGCGAAAGAAATCAAGGAGGATCACGTCAACCGCGGCGAGGGCGTCCTCGGCAAGATCGTTTTACAACATAACGGCGCCATCTTCAACAATGTAGATAAAAACACTGAAGGAATCCCGGTTCCCGGGACCGAGAAAGGCGTCGCGTTCGAGCATTTGATGGGCGTACCGGTTCTCTCCGGCGACCGCGTGACCGGCTTACTTGCGGTCTGGCGCGTCGGCGAAGGGCGCGAATTTACTCAGGCAGAACTCGACTTCTTGACGAGCCTTTCGCGTCAGACCGCCATTGCGATCGAAAACGCCCGCCTCTTTCAGGAAACTCAACAGCGCGCAGAAGACACCGCGCGCATGAATCGTCTCGTCACCGAATTATCGCAGACATTGGATCTGGGGAAAAACCTTCAAACGATCGCATCCGAAATCGCCGATATCACCTTCGCCCTGCATGTAGGGATCGCGATCATTGATAAAGAGGCGAACCAACTGGTTGTCATGGCAGACGCGCCGTTGGAGAACGGCAAGGGGGGCGTAGGCATCCGGTTGCCGATCCAAGGAAACCCAACTGCCGAAAGGGTTCTCTCTACCCGGCAGCCATTGTTCATCAACGACACGCTCAACAATCCGCTGACCGCCGATATCCGAGAGATCATGCGCGAACGCGGCACGCAAAGCCTGTTTATTTGGCCCCTCATCGTCGGCAAGGAGTTGATCGGTACGCTCGGAATTGATTTTACCGACCCGTACCACCGCATTGCGGACCATGACCGGAGCCTCATCGAAAGCATCCTTGCCCAGATTCAGACTTCCGTTCAGAACTCAACGCTGTTCGAAAACACACAGCGATCGGAAGAGGAACTGCGCGCCCTGTTCACCTCCATGCAGGATATGGTCTCAGTCGTGGATCGGGATGCGCGCTACGTCCGCATTGCGCCGACAAACCCTTCGCGTCACTTCCTCCTACCGGAGGATATCCTCGGCAAGCGCATGGACGAGGTACTGCCGCCCGAAGCCTACGAACTGCTCCACGAGGGAATCCAGAAAGCCCTTGAAACGAAGGAGACCGTTCAAGTCGAATATAAGCTGCCCATCGAAGGGCAGGAGTATTGGTTCCTTGCTAATCTCTCGCGACTGAACGAAACCGAGGTCTTTTGGGTCGCCCGCGACATTACCGAACGCAAGACAAATGAACTGATCCAAGCCGCTGAGACGCAAATTTCAGACGCCACGCTGACCGCTTCGACCATCGAGGAGCTTATCCGGGCAATTCATCAGGCAGTTGGAACGCTCGCGCCCACAAAGAATTTCTATCTCGCATTGTACGACGCTCAAAACGACTGGTTGACGTTTCCCTACTATGTGGATGAATACAATCAATCTATGTCGCCGCGCAAACTCGGCAGAGGTCTAACGAGTTATGTCATACGCACCGGCAAGACGTTGAGGGCCACGCCGGAAATCTATGCGGAACTCGTCGCTTCGGGCGAGGTGGTGAGCGGAGGTACAACCAGCGTAAACTGGCTGGGCATCCCCTTGAGAAGCGAAACGACGATACGCGGCGAAACGGCAATCCGCGGTGTGATGGCGATTCAATCGTACGACGCATCCATTCGCATCACGCCCCAGCATCAGGAAACTCTGAACGTTCTGGGAAATCAAATTGCGGCATCCATAGAACGGTTGCTGGCAAGGGAAGCGCTGGCAAAGTCCGAAGCCGACTTGCGCGCGCTATTCACCTCCATGCAGGATGTGGTGTTAGTTGTGGATCGAGATACGCGATACGTCCGTATTGCGCCCACCAATCCCTCGCGTCTCTTCCTCCCGCCGGAGGAGATGCTCGGCAAACGCATGGATGAGTTACTCCCCCCCGAAACTCACAGACCGTTCCACGAGGCGATTCAGAAAGCCCTTGACACGAACGAGGCGGTCCAAATCGAATATCAATTGCCAATCGAGGGTCAGGTGTACTGGTTCCTTGCCAACCTCTCGCGGCTCAACGACAACGAGGTGTTTTGGGTCGCGCGCGACATCACCGAGCGCAAACATTCAGAGGAAATCCTCCAACGCCGCAATAAATATCTTGCCATTTCCGCCGAGATCGGCAGACTCGTTACGTCAACGCTCGACTTGGACAGGATCTTCACCGAAACCGTGAGCCGCGTGAAAGATGAGTTTGGACTTTACTTTGCGGCAATGTACAGCATGGAAGAGACCGGCTTCAACGCGGCGCTCCGCAGTGCGACCGGCGAAGCGGGCGAACAGCTACTCGCCTCAAAACATTCTGTCGGGGTTGGCTCGCAAACTTTGGTAGGGTCGGTAGCAGAATCGGGCAAAGTGAATCTGATCGAGGATGTGCGCGCCGAACCGTTGTATGAACCGCACCCGCTTCTGCCAGAAACCCGGTCCGAGGCGGTCATCCCATTACGCATCGGCGCGCGCATCGTTGCCATCCTTGACCTACATTCTGATCAGGTAAGCGCTTTCACCGAAGACGACATCTCTGTCTTGCAACTCCTGAGCGATCAAGTGGCGGTGGCGATTGACAACGCTCGCTCGTACGAACTCTCGCAACAACTGATCAAAGACCTGCGCGAAGTGGACAAACTCAAGAGCCAGTTCCTGGCGAACATGAGTCATGAATTACGCACGCCGCTCAACTCCATCATCGGCTTCTCGCGCGTGATCTTGAAAGGCATTGACGGTCCGATCACCGACATGCAGCAACAAGACCTGACCGCCATCTACAATTCCGGTCAACACCTGCTCGGGCTGATCAACGATGTGCTAGACCTTGCCCGCATCGAAGCCGGCAAGATGGAATTGAACTTCGAGGAAGTCAACATCGCCGACATGATCCAAAGCGTGCTTTCCACGGCAAAAGGCTTGGTCAAGGAAAAACCCATACAACTGGTTTCGAACGTATCCGCAGGCACGAACACGGTACGCGGCGACGCCATGCGCATCCGCCAGATCTTCATCAACCTGCTCTCGAACGCATCGAAATTCACCGACGAAGGCGCGATCAAAGTGGAAGCGCACAACCAAAAAGGTCAGGATGGAAAGACGGAAGTTTTGATCCGCGTGACCGACACGGGTCCCGGCATCTCGCTGGAAGATCAGGATAAACTTTTCAAAGCGTTCTCGCAAGTAGACGGCTCTGCCACGCGCAAAAGCGGCGGCACCGGCTTGGGTCTATCCATCTGCGCCAACCTCGTCCAATTACACGGCGGGCGCATCGGCGTTGATAGCGAAGAAGGCAAAGGCTCCACGTTCTGGTTCACCCTCCAGCCGTACAACCAACCGCTGGATGAAATTCCGTCCGACCGAAAAGTGGTCATCGCAATAGACGACGACCCCAAGGTTATTAGTTTGTACGAGCGCTATCTTGCCCCACAGGGATATTACGTCATCCCGTTCATTGACGCAAAAGGCGCAAAAGATCGGATCATCGCCATCCAGCCGCACGCGATCACCCTCGATGTGATGATGCCCAACATTGACGGATGGACGCTTCTTTCCGACTTGAAGTCTGATCCGGCTACCCGCGATATCCCCGTCGTCATCTGCTCCATCCTCGAACAAGCGGATAAGGGTTTCAACCTCGGCGCGGCAGATTACCTGACCAAACCCATTTTGGAGGAAGACCTCGTCCACGCGATGAGTCGCTTGGATAAAAAAGGACAGATCCACAACATCCTCGTCATTGACGACAGCCCGGAAGATCGGCGGCTCATCCAAAAGATCCTTAGCGCAAATGGAAAGTACGAAGTTGCGGTAGCCGAAGGCGGCAGGCAAGGTTGGGAAGAGATAAAAGAAAATCCGCCACATGCCGTCATCCTCGACCTCTTCATGCCCGAATGGGACGGCTTTACCGTGCTTGAAAAACTGCGCGAAGACCCGAACCTGCGGAACTTGCCGGTGCTCGTCATTAGCGGCGGCGGCTTGAACGAGGAGCAGCAAAAACAATTGCAAGAGTTCGGAAAACGCCTGCTCTTGAAAGGCTCCCTCAAAGAGAGCGAATTGATCTCAGGCATCGAGCAGGCGCTTGAAGTTTTGGGCTGATCGCTGCAAGAGAATTCTCAGAAAAGGTCTTCGATAATAGAATGTTATTTGTCATACGATGTCTTGACTGCGGTCATGCCGCGCCCTTCATGCCGCGTTCGATGCACTGCCCCAACTGCAACAGTCAATGGCGTGAAGCGGAATACAACCTCGACGAAGTTTCCAAAAGTTTTCCCGCCGAAATAGCCAACCGCCCGTTCGATTTATGGCGGTATCGCGAACTGCTTCCGATTCACGCGCCTAACCCCACCTTGCGCCTCGGCGAAGGCGGCACGCCGCTCATCAAAGCCGCCAACCTCGGCAACATGCTCGGACTGCCCAATCTGTACATCAAAGACGAGCGGCAGGGACCGACCTCCTCCTTCAAGGACCGGCAAGCCGCGGTCACGATCGCCGCGCTGAAGGAAGGCGGGGTCACCGAAATGGTCGCCGCCTCGACGGGAAACGTCGCCATCGCGCTTTCCGCGTACGCCGCGCGGGCTGGGATCAAACTGTGGGCGTTTGTCACCAGCCTCGTCCCCGGCGTGAAGATGCGTGAGATCGCCTTGTACGGAAGTCAGGTGGTGAAGATCACCGGTTCGTACGATCAGGCGAAGCAGGTCGCGGCGGAGTTCGCGCGTCAACGCGAGTTGTATCAAGACATGGGCGCGCGTACCGTCACCGCTGTGGAAGCGATGAAGACCATCGCCTTCGAGATCGCGGAACAGCTCACCATGGAAGAAGGCGGGCTTTCGCAATCCATCGAGAGCGCGCCAAAATGGCGAACGCCCGATTGGTACATCCAAGCCGTCAGCGGAGGTATGGGACCTGTCGGCGTGTACAAAGGATTCCGCGAGTTGAAACAACTGGGAATCATTGATCGCATCCCGGCGTTGGCGCCCATCCAAGCAGACGGCTGCGCGCCGATGGTGGATGGCTGGAAACGAGGACTCGAAAAGGCAGAACCGGTCCTTTCGCCGAACACGCGCATCGAAACGCTTGCCACCGGCGACCCCGGTCGAACGTATACGATGCTTCGGAAACAGGTGATGGAAACGAACGGGACCTTCGAAAGCGTTTCCGATGATGACGCATTTCGCGCCATGCACGTGCTGGCAAAACTCGAGGGGATTTCAGCCGAACCAGCGGCTGGCGTCGCGTTTGCAGGCTTGTTCAAACTCGTCCGCGCCGGCGTTATCAAACCGACGGATACGGTCGTGGTCAATTGCACAGGGCATACGCTTCCTGCCGAACAGTTCCTGTTCGACGAAAACTGGACGCGGGATGTAGATTATCCGCGTGTGATGGCTCAATCCGAAACTCCGCAGGAAGGTTTGCTCGCCGCGCTCAACAACGTGACGCCAAGCCGTTTCCCGCGTGTAGCGGTGGTAGACGACAGCCCGGAAGCCCGCCGCTTGATCCGGCGCATTTTGCAGTCGCAGGGAGATTTCGAGATCTTCGAAGCGGTGGACGGGCGCGAAGCCATCGAGCTTGTCAACCGCGAACATCCCGACATCGTCATCCTTGACCTGATGATGCCCGAAGTGGACGGCTTCGCCGTGCTAGACGCCCTGCGCAGCAAGCCCGAAACGGCGAACATCCCGGTCATCGTCGCTACGGCAAAAGAGTTGACCGTCAACGAAAAAAGCCGTTTGCAAGGGCAGATCCAATCGCTGATGCAAAAAGGCGATTTCCTAAACGACGATTTCCTCGATGAAGTCCGTTCGTTGATCCGATGAACCAAAATGCGGGAAAATTTCCTGCGCAAGCCAATAGATCTCTTGCAAAAGTCCATCTGCCACAGTGAACACAGAGAAAAAGAGATTTCCTCAACGGTCTCAGTGATCTCTGTGGCGGAGCAAGAAACACTATGCAAGAGTCCAAATCAAGATACCTGCTTCGGTACGCAGAAACAAACATCATGCATGAGATCAGGCTAAAAGGCATCAACGCGGCATTATTATCTGCAGTGTTCCTTGGGTTGGCTCCGGTATTCGGTAAAGCCGCCATGGGCGCGGATCAATTCTCGCCGTTTGCCGTTGTCGCATTGCGCACGAGCATTGCGGCTCTGTTGCTCGTCTTGATCTTTGCCATTTTCAATCGCCGCGCATTATATATTTACCCAGCCGCGCTATACATCACCATGTTAGCCGGAGCGATCAACGGTCTTGGCTCGATTTTCTATTACATCGGCTTGAGCCGATTAAACGCCAGCGTCGCGCAATTGTTATATTCGCTATATCCGTTCTTCGTCGCGTTCTGGCTTCAATTGGATCGCCAGCCCCCCACACGTCTCACCGTCACACGGATCGGGATTGCGATCGTCGCCGTTTTTTTTCTGACGCGCGGGACCACCGGAGCAATTGACCCAATCGGCGTTTTATTCATGCTGGTTGCCGCGGCGCTGTATGCGCTCCACCTGCCCATCAACCAACGCGCGTTGTACGACGTGCCAGCCCCCACAGTGACCGTGTACACCCTCCTTGCCATGAGCGCTGTGGTCGTGCCGGTTTACTTCGCGTTCGACGGCAGTCCGCCAGGAAAAGCGGCGGAATGGACTCCCGTCTTGATGCTGACTGCGGTAACGTTCTTCTCGCGCCTCACCCTCTTCATGGGCGTCAAGCACATCGGCGGGATGCAAACGGCTCTTCTCGGACTGGCGGAGTTGATCGTCGCCCTTGTGTTTAGCCACATCATCCTCGGGGAAAACTTTACCGGCTTGCAATGGATCGGACTCGTTGGTCTGGGGTTTAGCCTCTTGCTCGTTTGGTTTGAAAAGCCGCCCTCTCACCCGCCCTCCAAACATGGGCTGTTGGGCTGGCTTCAACCGCCGGACTTTCCTACAGATTTCTTCAAACGCTAAAGTTGACACCAGAGATGATGCGGCAGTTGAACTCCGCATCATCTCATAGGATATACTTCTCAGCATGGATTCAAAGCCAGATTCTCCCATCGGCATCTTTGACTCAGGCGTGGGCGGGCTTTCCGTGCTTCGAGCGATCCGCAAACAGACGCCGAACGAAAACATCTTGTACTTCGGCGATCAGGGACACATCCCGTACGGTCCGCGTCCGATGGAACAGATTCGGGATTTTTCGGAAGCGATCACGAATTTTCTCTTACAACGCGACGCGAAGATCATCGTGGTCGCATGTAACACAGCCTCTGCCGCGGCGCTGAAGTTTCTGCGAGGCAAATTCCCGCTCGTTCAATTCGTGGGCATGGAACCGGCGGTCAAACCGGCGGCGGAACAGACGCGCACCGGCAAAGTGGGCGTCCTTGCCACGCCAGCCACATTTCAGGGCGAGTTGTACGCGTCGGTGGTGGAGCGGTTCGCCAACGGCGTGGAGTTATTTCAAAACACGTGCAGCGGTCTCGTGCAACAGATCGAGCGGGGAAATTTGAACGGGAGCGAAACGCGCAAGATTTTACAGGATGCGCTTACCCCCATGCTCGAACAAAACATTGACACGGTCGTGCTGGGCTGCACGCATTATCCGTTCGTGATTCCGTTGATTCAGGAGATCGTCGGGGAAAACGTTCGGGTGATCGACCCGGCTCCCGCTGTGGCGAGGCAGGTTGAACGTCTGCTTGAGGCGAGCGGAAGGAGGCGCAAATCATCCGCACGCGGAATCGTCGAAGTGTTCACGTCGGGCGATCCCGCCGCGTTGAAATCCATGCTGCCGATTTTGTCGGGGGAAGAGGTCGAGGTCCGAAGAGTCGAGTGGCTATCTGATACGCAAATAACGCTGCCGCGGCTATGAGTTTACAACGCCCACGCAAGCATGAAGCCAAAGATGGCGACGATCACGCCGAGATGCAAAAATAAATTACTGCCCGTGATCACGTTCAAGCCGAAGATAAACGGGAGGATGAAATTCACGATCACCAACAGGATGCCGATCATCGGCAATAAGCCCTTGCGATGCGCGAAATAATTCGACGCGTTGTCTACCAATTTCGAGAGCCAGTTCATAGTTCTTCCTCTTCCAACTGCTGATGATTTTTGCGAACTTCCCAGCCGTTGAATTGCGCGACGAGCCGCCCGGGGATGCGCCCTTGCATGGTGACTCCGCCGCGTCCGTGTTCGATGCGCTCCACCTGCCCCGCTTCGTGGAACAACGAGATGAGCGCGCCCTGCTGATATGGCAAACGCACGTGGATCGGCGCATATGTCTCGTATAACTCTTCCTGTATCAATCGCAATAACTCCGGTATGCCAACACCCTTCACCGCTGAAATTGCGACTGCTTTCGAGTAGCGGCTTACCGCTTCCTGCGCGGACTGCGGGTCGCGCAAACGATCCACTTTGTTGAGCGCAGTGACAACGGGGATGTGTTGCGCGCCGAGTTCGTCCAGAGTTTGTTGAACGGCGTTGAATTGATTCAACGCGTTCGGGTGAGAAATATCCACGACGTGCAACAGCAGGTCGGCTTCGAGAATTTCCTCCAGCGTGGCATGGAATGCTTCGATCAATGTCGTTGGCAGTTTTTGAATGAAACCGACGGTATCGGTCATCAACGCCTGATAGCCGCCGGGCAATTCGACGCGGCGGGTGGTTGGATCGAGCGTGGCAAAGAGTTGATCTGCCACATAGACTTCCGATTTTGCCAGCTTGTTCAGCAATGTGGATTTCCCCGCGTTGGTGTAGCCCACCAGCGCGACGGTCGGGATGCGCGAGCGTTTCCGTTGGGCGCGATAACGCTGACGGTGTGCGCTGACCTTTTCGAGTTCCCTTTTGAGGCGCGCGATCTCGCGGCGAATGGCGCGTTTGTCCACTTCCAACTGCGTTTCGCCCGGTCCGCGCAGACCAACCCCACCCGTCGAACCGGCGCGTCCGCCGCCGCCGCCAGCCTGCCGCTCCAAGTGAGTCCATTGACCGGTGAGGCGGGGCAGGTAGTATTCATACTGCGCGAGTTCCACTTGCAACATGCCTTCTTTCGTGTGGGCGTGTTGCGCAAAGATGTCGAGGATGAGCGCGGTGCGATCCAATACGCGGACATTTCTGCCCAGCGCTTCCTGCAATTCACGCTGGTGACGCGGCGAAAGTTCGTCGTCGAAGATGACCACTTGTGAAAGGGTTTCCTCGACGAGCATTTTCAATTCGTCCACTTTGCCGGGACCGATGTAGGTTTTGACGTGGGGCCGGTCCAATTTCTGGGTCAACTCGCCCGCCACATCCAGCCCGGAGGTATCGGCAAGTAACGCCAACTCGGCAAGCGAATCGTCCAGCGAAAGAAAAGTCTTTCGCTGGTACAGATCAACGCCGACGAGGAATGCTTTTTCGTGCGGGGGCGTAGTGGGTTGCGGAATTCGTTTCGACATTTTCGTCTTAGATGCCGCTATTGCGCGGGGTCATCCGGAATTTCATCCTTCCTGCCAAGTTTATCAAATAACTTCGTCATTTTCGGGTCGGGCGCTTCGGTTCGGGCAGGGATGAGTATGTGGAACGTGGAGCCCGGGCAGGCTTTTTCATCGTAACCCGGCGATTCGACCCAGACCGAACCTCCGTGCGCTTCAAGGATGCCGCGCGCGATGGGCAGACCCAAGCCGGGTCCCCCGCCCTTGAATTTCGTCCGCCCGCTGGAGTGACGTCCCACGCTTCCCAATTGACCGAATTTCTCGAAGATCCTATTCTGATTTTCCAACGAGATGCCGATGCCGGTGTCTGTAACAGTGACCTCGATAAAACCAGGCAATAGCCGCCCATCAATTTTGATCGTACCGTCATCCGGCGTGAACTTGATCGCATTACTGATCACATTCCGCAATGCCTGGGTGATGCGGATCGAATCCAGATAGATCCACTGACGACTGCCCTCGAAATTCGACAGGGCGACCGACAGTTTGCGATTCTGCGCCGCCAACTCAACTTCTTTTCGCAGCGCTTCCAGCAAAGTCCCGATTTGGGCGGGCTGAAAGTTCAAACGAAGCAGATCGTTGTCGATCATCGAAACGTCTATCATGTCGTCTACGATAATCCGCAGACGCCCAACGCCAGTGGTCATGCCTGCCAGCAGGCTTTTCAGCTGTTCACTCTTCTGTTCGCCGGTCAGATCCTCCATCATGGATGAGTAGCCTTCGATCAGCGTCAGCGGCGTCTTGAGTTCATGTGCGGCGACCGAAATAAACGCAGACTTGCTGCGGTCCACGCGCTCCATTTGCTTTTGCACTTTTTCCATCTCGGCAGAGATATGCGCCACGCGCGTTTCCATTTCATAGCGCGCCACAACGCCCAGCCCATACGTGTAGATCGGGATGATCGCGGCAAGCAGATCGAGCGACTGCTGTTTCGTCAGCGTTTCGTTTGCCACTTGGATCGTCAGCGCGATCATGCGGTTGATGAGGAAGGAGACGTGATACAGCCCCTCCTCCAGATTCGTTTCTGTGGACGATTTCGCCCAATCGAGCAGGATGGAATCCATCCACGCCGGGTCGCCGGTAGTGACAGATTGTTCCAGTAGGTCGAAGAACCTCCCCAACTGTTCCTCGAATCCTACACGCACTTCCATGCCGCGCGCAAGATCACGTCCGACATATTCGACCCATGCCGGGCGAATCTTTTTCAGGATGAGCGGAATGGACGGGGCTTTCGTCTTCTTCTTGGGCATAATAATCGAAGTCTCGAACCTGAAATAAATTGTATCAGTTTTGCGCGTCCGGCTGAACGATCCAAACCCACAACATCCTGCCCACCGCTTCGAGGCTTTGCGGCGACACCTTATCCGGCGTGTCGTCCAACGTATGCCAATAGGGATAATCGAAGTCAATCAGGTCCACTGCCGGGATGCCCGCTTCGAGAAACGGCGTGTGGTCGTCGAGCATCGAATATTTATATTCAGGTATAAATTTGTTTTCGTACCCCAAACTCGCCGCCGCCGCCCAGATTTCATCTGTCAACATCGGATCGGAATTTCGTTCCTTGTAAATGTTCAAATCGGCGTCGCCGATCATATCCACGATCACGACCGCGCGCGGCTGAAACGAGTTATTCGCGACAAACTCGCGCGAGCCGAGAATCCAATCCCAGCCCGCGATGCGTCCGTTATCCTCCGCGTCGAAAAACACCAGCCACACATTGGTCGTATCTTTGGGTAATGAACGCGCCAACTCCAGCAAAACCGCCACGCCGGAAGCCCCGTCGTTTGCGCCGGGCACAGGCAGGGAACGGTTCGCAACAACGGGATCGTTATCGGCAAACATGCGCGAATCGTAATGCGCGCCAAGGATGATCTGCGGAGGTTCGTCCGAGCGCTTCGCCACCACATTGACGATTGGATGCCCCAACGCTTCGGATTCCTGGACTTCGACCTGCCAGCCAGCGGACTCCAACTCTGCCCGCATCCACGCGCGGACTTGGGCATGCCCCTCCGTCCCCGGAATGCGCGGACCGAACGCGACCTGCGCCTGCACGTCTTCGTAGGCGCGGAGTCCGTCGAAGGAGGTCGCGTCAGGCTCAGGCTGGGAAAGAACCGAGTACGCGTACCAGCCGAGAACTGCCGCGAGCAAGAGTCCGATGACGGATAAATAGACCGCGATGGATTTATTCGTCACGCCGCGACCACCCCATCCATCACCGTTTGCAAATCCGCCAGCGAACGTTCCGCGTATGCCGCGCCGCGTTCGCGCTTGCCGATCTTCGATGCGAATTCGATCGGCGGCAGGATTCCGAAGTTGGCTTTCATCGGCTGGAAATCTTTGAGGTCGGCGTGCGTCACGTAGTGACAAAGCGCGCCGAGCATCGTGGTTTGCGGCAACCCGAGAGGCGCTTCGCCATGATAAAGCCGCGCCGCGTTGACGCCCGCCAGCAGACCGGTGGCGATGTTGCCCATGTAGCCCTCAACGCCGGTGATCTGCCCGGCGAAAAAAAGATCGTCGCGTGTGATGCGTTGAAGTGTGGGGCGCAAAAGTTTCGGCGAAGCGATGAAGGTGTTACGGTGCATCTGCCCATAGCGCATGAAATCGGCGTTTTCGAGACCGGGAATCATACGCAGTACACGTTTCTGTTCGGGGAATTTCAAATTGGTTTGAAAACCGACCAGGTTATATAAACTCCCGGCGAGATTATCCTGCCGCAACTGCACCACCGCGTACGGACGTTTGCCCGTGCGCGGATCGCGCAAACCGACCGGGCGCATGGGGCCGAAAGCGAGTGAGTCAAGCCCGCGCTCCGCGATGATCTCGACAGGCAAACAACCTTCAAAGAAGTGACCCGCTTTCACGCCGGACTTGATCGCGTCTTCAAAAGCGCGCAGTTCGATTCGTTCCGCCTTCAACAGCGCATCAACGAAGGCGTAATATTCCTCCTTCGTGAACGGACAGTTGATGTAATCGCCTTCATCCTGAGCGCCTTTGTCGTAACGCGAAGCGCGGAATGCGATCTGCATGTTGATACTCTCGGCATGGACGATGGGCGCGATGGCATCGAAGAAAAAGAGATGATTCTCGCCGCTCAACTCCGCAATCGACGCGGAGAGCGCGGGCGAAGTCAACGGTCCGCTGGCGACAATGGTCGGCAAATTTGGAATCGCTTTGACTTCCTCGCGCACAATTTCGATGTTCGGATGATTTTCAATTCGTCGTGTGACTTTCTCTGCGAACGCCTCGCGGTCAACCGCCAGCGCGCCGCCTGCTGGCAAGGACGCTTCTTCGGCGCATTCCAGCAACATGGAGCCAAGCAGGCGCGCTTCGTTTTTCAGCAAGCCGGAGGCGCGGTCCGGCAAGTTCGAGCCGAGCGAATTCGAGCAAACCAGTTCAGCCAGCGCGTCCGTTTGGTGCGCGCCGGTCTGCATCACCGGGCGCATCTCGAAAAGGCGCGTCTTCAGTCCGCGCTGCGCGGCTTGCCACGCGGCTTCGCTTCCGGCTAACCCGCCTCCGATCACAATTAATTCTGCCATGCGATGATTCTACCATCCTAGCGAAACATCTTTAATCACAGATAAACGCGGGGAGTGGCTAATCTCGTGGACTTAGCCACAGAGTTCACATAGACCTTTAAGAGAAAAACTCAAAATCTTTGTGGCAGGGAAAGAATTTAACCCATCCTCTTCACCACTCTCAGTATTCCCCACTGCATCAACCATAGTTACTCTGTCGTATAATTGCATTGCATGAGCGCTCAAAAAGACATTGAATTTCAGCTCAAGGAAACCGTTCAACTCACCGAGACCACTTGGTCCGCGCTGGTGGAACGTGAAGCGGGAGTATGGCACATTGTCTCGCATCATCATCTGACTAAAAAAAACCAACCCGAACTTCTCAAGTTCCTCAACAAAGCCGAAGTTGATTCGTGGTTATGCGGCGCGCTCAGCGGCGGACAAAGCCGTTCCGTTTCCCTGCCCGAATCGAGCAATCTCGAAGTTGCCCGGCTCTTCGCCTTCCCGCTGAAAGGGATGTCACGCGTCGCGCTGGCTGGGGCAGACCAACTCAGCGCTGAATCGCAACGGCTATGGCGGCTTGTCGTCACAGGGATGCAAAACGGAGAAACGCCGCCGGATTCGTCCGCGTCGGCGTCCGTCGCCGCGTCGTTGCTTGTCCCCGATCTAGATTCGGAAAATCCCTACGACATGCCGCGCGCGCTCGACCGCGCCCTCACCTCTTTTTTACGCCTCGTTTCCGTACAGGGAGCCTGGCTCGCCATTCGACGCGGCGACTCGCTGGAAGTCCGCGCCCATTGGAACGCGCCCGCGTGCGCCAACCTCGATCTCCCCATCGAATCCAACACCCTCCTGCGGCGGATGAACCGCAACCTCACGCCGATGGTGGTCAGCCGCGAAGATCCGCTGTGGGATTCGATCCCGCACAAAGGTTTGAAATCCAACACAAAACTATGGGCGTGCATCCCCATCGTTATCGGACAACGCATGATCGGCACGCTCGTCCTCTGGCGGACTTCCGCGTTCAAACGCGATGAATGGAACCGCCTGACCGAACTCATCACACAGATCGCGCCCGCCATCGAAACGATCATCACCTTCGCAGAAATGTCGAGCCACCTGCGGCGGATGGCAATGCTCAACGATTTTTCGCTGACCATCTCCACCGGGCGAAATTTGGATCAGATCGCGCGGCGCGTGTTTGCCCTGTTGTCACGCGCCTTCGGCACAGAACTCATTTTGCTCGACCTGCTTTCCGCAGATAACCGATTAGTAACTGAATTTCGGAGCCGCGATGGCAACGTGACTTCCTCGATCCGCAGCGCGCACGAACGCTGGATCGCGTCCACCCTCAAAGGCTCGCAAAAAGCACGGCTGGGAGATCCGCTTCTCGAAGGCGTCACCCCGCTCTACGAAGGCGCGCTCTCCGGCGTGTATGTCCCTCTGCGCTTCCGCGGGCAGATCATCGGCACGCTCTGCATCGAAAGCGCCAAAGCGGACGCGTTCAACTTCTACGATGAAAGCCTGATCGTCGTCATTGCCAGTCACCTCGCCAGCCTCGCGGACTATACACGCGTGCGCGAAGAAGCCGAGGGCCGCGCTCGCAACCTTGGTTTGATTCACGAAGTTGTACAACAAGTTGTAGGCTTGACCGAACCTCAGGAAGTGGCGCAGATCACCGCCGAACTCCTTGCGCGGTATTTTGCTTACGAACTCGCCGCCGTCTTCATCGCCGATTCGAAAGGCAGTCTCACCATCGGCGGTTTCGGAGGCGCAAGCCAAAACGTGGTCCGGCGGGCGATGCAATCGTTTGAATACCCGGTCAGCGGCGGAATCACCGGTCGTGTTTTTGAAACAGGCGATAGCGTCGTGGTGAACGATGTATTACAAGACAACCGCTATCGCTCCATCAAAGGCTGGCAAGCAGGCTCCGAAATGTGCGTGGCGATCCGCGATGGCATGAAAATTCTCGGCATTATTGACGTGGAAAGCAGTTCGCGCAACGCATTCACCCACAACGATTTCATGGCGCTCGAATCGCTCGCGGGCATCCTCGCCAGCGTGATCACCAGCGCCGATCAATATCAGCGATTGGAACAGACCGTCAGCCAGTTACGCGCCACACAACTCGAATTGCGCGAACGGATGGATGCCCAGCGAAAAACGGAAAATCGCCTGCTCCAAGCCGCAAAACTTGCCGCGGTCGGCGAGATGGCGGCGGGCATCGCGCATGAATTGAACAACCCACTCACCTCGGTGACCGGCTTCGCCGAACTCGCGCTCGATGAATTTCCGCAAGAGAATCAAACGCGCAAAGATCTTGAACTGGTCGTCCGTGAGGCGAAGCGCGCCCGCGACGTGGTGCGCCGCCTGTTGGACTTTGCGCGGCAAGGAGAAAGCGCCCGCGCCCGCGCCTCGTTGAACGAAGTATTAGACGATGTGATCGCGCTGAGCCGGCATCTCATCCACACCAGCGGCGTGTCATTGAAAACTCACTTCGACGAATCCCTCCCATGGGTGATGATAGACGTCAACCAGATCAAGCAGGTCGCGCTCAACCTCGTGCACAATGCCTTGCAAGCCATGCCAGACGGCGGCGCGCTGGAGATCGTCACAACCTCCGCCAAGCGGAACAACCGCCAATGGGCGTTGGTATCCGTCCGAGATACCGGCGTGGGGATACCCCAAGAAGATATGACAAGGATCTTCGAGCCATTCTTCACGACCAAAGGAAATCACGGCGGCACGGGGCTTGGGCTTTCGGTCACATATGGCATCGTCACCGATCATGGCGGCGCTATCGAAGCGGACAGCGAACCCGGCAAAGGCTCGAAATTTACTGTGTGGCTTCCGATATGAGCATTTCGACATCGAATCCATCCGCGTCCATCCTCGTCGTGGACGACGAGCCCGGCATCGCATCACTGTGCGACCGCGTGCTCAGCCGCGAGGGCTATCGCGTCACCGCGCTGATCAACCCACACGCGGCGATCGAACATCTCCAGCAAACGCGCACCGACCTCCTGCTCGTTGATATCCGTATGCCGGAGGTGGACGGCTTCGATGTGATCGCGCGCGCGAAGATCGTCCAACCGGATATCGCAGTATTGGTGATGACCGGCTTTGGCACAGTGGAAACAGCGATCCGCGCGCTGAGGCAGGGCGTGGACGGGTTGTTGCTCAAGCCGTTTGAAAAAGGCGAAGAACTTGTAAGCGCCGTTGCGCAAGCCATCAACGATAATCTTCGCAAACGCGATGCGGCGCGCGTGCAGGCATTGCGCCCGTTGTTCAACGTGACCGAAACGCTGTTTGCCGAAACCGATCAGGATAAATTGATCGCGCTCATCGCCGACGCGATCCGCGACCACCTCAACTGTTCGAACGTCGCGTACTATCGGGTGGACGGCGAAACCGTCACGGCGGTGGCGGAGGTTGGAAAAACGCTCCCCGTCGCGGCGGACCAAACCGCCGTCGGATTGATCCGCCGCGTCGCAGAGGACCGGAATCCGATGATCATCCACGCGTCGGGACCGGGCGAGGCGGACGCGCAGTCGCTTCTTTCCACGGTTGGGCTTGGTTCAGCCATCCTCATCCCTATCCCCCGCTCGAACTGGAACAGCGTGCTGTTCGCAGCGCGCGATTCCTCCGGCGCGCAATTCCGCGGCGCAGACTTGGAATTATTCTTCGTGCTGGCGCGGCAAGCGGTGGTTGCGATGGAGAATGCGCGCTTATACGCCGACCTGCGCGACACGCTCCGCCGCGTGGAAGAATCGCAACAGGCATTATTGCGCGCGGAAAAAATGGCGGCGGCAGGCAGGCTCACCGCTTCGATCGCGCATGAAGTGAATAATCCGCTTCAATCGGTGCAAAATTGTTTGCATCTCGCCGGGCGTGAAGACCTGCCCGCCGAAAAGCGGAAAGAGTATTTCGAACTCGCGCGCACAGAACTCGACCGCCTGATGAAAACCATGCAGAGGATGCTTGAATTCTATCGCCCCGGCACCGTGCGCGTGGAACATGTGGACGTTTTGGAATTGCTCCAACACGTGATCAGTCTCACTTCGCAACAACTCCACCAACGGAACATTCAGATCAAGACCGATCTGCCCGAATCGCTCCCGTCCATCTTCGCGGTGAGCGGACAAATCCAACAGATCTTCATCAACTTGATCCTCAACGCGCACGATGCGATGCCCGAAGGCGGAGAACTGGAAATTACCGCGCGCGCGTTAGACGGCGGAGTTGAATTGATCATTTGTGACGATGGACCCGGCATCCCTGCCGATCAACGCAACAATATCTTCGAGCCGTTCTTCAGCACAAAGGAAGGCGGCACCGGCTTGGGGCTGACAGTGAGTTACAATATCGTCACCGCGCACGGCGGGACGCTCGATCTCGTGGAGCGCGACGAACCCGGCGCATGTTTCCGGTTATTTTTGCCAACGGGAGATAAGCAATAGTTGTGTCGTTGCGAGCCGCGAAACGGCGAAGCAATCTCATGAACTCAAGTAAACGATATTCCATGGGAGATAAACAATGAAATCGAACATCTTGGTTGTAGACGACGAACCGGTAGCGCGCCAATCCATGAGCGACATTTTGCGGCTGGAGGGATTCTCCGTCAATTCGGCGCCGAACGGACAGGCGGCGATCGAATACGTGCGCACGCATCCGGTCGAATTGATGATCGTTGACCTGCGTATGCCCGGCATGGACGGTTTGGAAGTGGTGCAGGTGGTGAACCAGATTTCCCCTGAGACAGAGATCGTGCTTCTCACAGCGTTCGCCACCACCGAATCCGCGATCCAAGCGCTGCGTTTGCGCATCCACGATTATTTGCTCAAACCCGCCTCGCCCGCGCAGGTGATCGCCAGCGTCAAAAAGGGACTCTCCCGCCGCGACGCTCGCTTGAAAGCGCGCGCCGGCAACGCGGTCACAGATGTGGACGAGGGCAACGCGGAGTTCACGTTGAAAGACGGCACGTACATTGACCTCTCCCGCCGTTTGATCCGCAAAAAGGATAACATCATCCACCTGACCCCTGCCGAGGGACGCCTGCTGCGCGTGCTGATCGAAAACCCGGGACGCGTCTACTCGCACCGCGAACTGGTCCTCCTCGTGCAAGGCTACGACACCTCCCAACGTGAAGCGCCCGAAATCCTGCGCCCGCTCGTGAGCCGCTTGCGCCACAAACTTGAATCCTTCCCCTCGCTGTCCGATCGCATCGTCAGCGTGAGAGGGACGGGGTATTTGTATGAGGGCGATAAGTGAGAGAGATATCTCGCCCCATTTCGTTTTAATCTTTGGGGTATAACGTCCCAAACGATTTAGGACGTTATACGGCAAGCCTAGACCGCCCATAAGTGTTACACGGGGTGTACCGCCGCATAACCCCTAGTTAGGCAACCTGTTTTGCAAAACAAAAAACTTTCAAGCAAAAGGTAACAACGTGAATTTCAACGCCACACTCTTGATTCCGATAGCACAAATTGTCTTTGGCTTTTTTCTTCTTTTTATGTTTTGGCGACTCTATTCTTCAACAAGAAATATGGGTAATTGGGAAGTCGCTGAAGGCGTAATTACAAAGTCAAATATAAAACGTGCTGGCGCGGCATTTAGTCCTGATGTTGAGTATCAATATTCTATTCTTGGAGTCGAGTACAAAGGTTTGAGTGTAACAATTACGTTGAAGCAAACTTACGACGTGAAGATTGCACAAAGTTGGATTTCGGAATATCCCGTCGGTAAAAAGGTCAATGTTTTTTATAATCCAGAAATTCATCGCATGGCTGTTTTAGAAAAGGGTTTCTCGGTTAAGGGTTCATTGGTTTTAATCGGTACTTCCCTTTTCTTAATATTATCTGGGGCAGTTTTTTTGTTTGCTTTGTTGCAATAATCGTTACTTGTAAAAATTGCACGTTGGCTGTTTGGTAAAGTCGAAGTTCGTGTAAAATCTGGTCAAGATTGCGGCGGTATCTTTTTATGACAATCGAGTCTGGCGTTTCGTGTCGGTTGCCTAACACAGCGTGCACCTGACGCTGGGGACTCGGCGCACATCCCAAGCAGTTTCCGCCCTTTAGCTTTTTTCTGCTCGGACGGCGGAACGCCGTCCGCCCCCAGCGCAGGTAACGCAAGCCGTTAGACGCTTGGTCATAGAGTCAAAAAACACATAATGGTAAACGCCAGTTTATCTTCTGTATTTCAGGAATTGACATCAAGTCATATTGCCGTTGAATTTAATACGTTCAGCGATAGTCAAATTATTGAAGCCAAAAGAATACTCGCAGAACCATCAAATTCAGAAACATTGGCTTTCGCTCAATTTTTGCTGAATGATTATCCTTTCAAGAATCTGTTACTTAAAGACGAGTCCAAAAGAAAACTTTTCGCCTTCGCCATGGCTCAATGCTGGTTATCAACAAGAACAAATACTCAAATTTCGGGGACGTTTTCATTTCTAAATTGTTTTGTGTCACCATTATCTTCCATCATTGCATCAGATTATCAATTGAATATTGACGAAGCATCAATAATTGAAAATCTTACTCACAAAAAGTCGGGGGACTTAATAAGCCCCAAACCGTCAAAAGCACCCATTGATTACGAAAAGAGGTTTTCAAATTGGAGTTTTCTAAGCAAACTGAATAACGCAAATATTTGCAAAGTAAAAACTCTTGTTTTAGTTGCAAATGCTATGTCAACTCAAACCCACTTGCTTGAGTTTTCAAGAATCTCGGGCGATAAGTGTGTTGAGTCATCCATAGATTTATTAAGCAAGGATGGCTTTTTAGAGTTAGACGTGCCGAAAGCAAATCTACTTGCTATCTTTCCCCTTGAAAAAATTAAGAAATTTGCTATTGAAAGTGGGCTAGAGAACATTCCATCACGAAAAGATAATGTAGTCGCTCTAATAAAAGAAAAACGTGACCCCAAAGCCGTTGCTAAATTTGCAAGATTCCTGCTTGATGACCCACAATACGGGTATGGGTATGCAAAAGAGAGATTTATTTTGCCAACTATTCCCAATGCCAAAATTTTCCAAGACTACGTTAGAAGTGAATTAAGCAGGCTTGCACTTTATTTAGAATATATTGGTTGCGTTGAGTATAAAAACCATACTGTAATTTCCCCTATTCCAAAAAGAAATCAGCCAGGGAATAGACCTGGAGATTATGTTGAAAAGTTTTCACCTAAAAATAATAACAAGAAAGCATTTTCCCCCAAAGAATTCATAGATGGTGTAACTTCGGCGGATTTACAGAAAATTCAAAAATATTGGGACGGAAATTGTGACGCACTACTCACAAAAGTTGTGAGCGAAAATCCTAGCTCATTTCCTGTTGGACAATTAGTTTCTGAAATAATGTCCTACTGGGATAAATCAGGCGCGCTGGGCAAATACAAGAAAGAAACACGAAGTTCATCTTTTGAAAAACATTGGCACTGGCTTTTAAATTCTTATGCGTCATACTTGTTAGGTAAAGAAAAAATATATAAACTTCCATCTACAGAGAGAGTTTGTAACGGCTGCGGAAGCCGATTTAAAGAATGGTCAATCCCGCTATATTCTGCGCTGAAAGTCAACAAGAAAATTGAATTTTGCGACTCGTGCTATAGTTACATATTCAATCATCATTTCATGGCGAATACAACTAAGGCGTTCAAAATTTCTGAAAAAAATATGTTGAATTATCTCTTCGAGTTATCAAATACGCTTGGAGTTATTCCAACAAGAAAATATATGGAAAGTGTTGAATTGCCTGCCGAACCTACTGAGAAGCAAATAAAGACAGGTAAAATCCTCTTGAAAATGCCTGCATACGAAATCTATATCGAGAAGTTTGGCAATTGGCTTAAGTGCTTATCATTGGCTGGCGTTCTTGATGATGGTCACAGGAAAACAAGTCGTGGTGTTCAATGCCTGGCAAATGATGGGCATCTGTGTTTATCTTTGGGCGAAAAGACTATTGATGACTGGCTAAGTAATCACAATATTCCTCACGAGAAAGAATCCTTTTATCCATTTGACGAAAAACTCAATCCGAATAAACTTTCCAGAACCGACTGGAAAATAGGAAATATTTTTATTGAATATGCTGGCTTGATGGACGATTCAGAATATGCGAGTAAAATGAAAAGAAAAAAGCAACTCGCAGATAAAAATGACTTACATTTGATAATCATTGAACCTGCCGATTTGTTTAGTTTGGATGAAAAACTGAAAACTGTCATTACAGAAAAGGTTTCTTAAGTCAAACAGCACCTAACAAAACGCGCACCTGACGCTGGGGATTCTGCGGCAATCTCAAGCAGTTTTCTACGCCTTAGCATTTTTCTGGTTGGACGGCTTCGACGCCTCCTAGTGCGAAGCGCACGAAACCCTGCGCCTGTCAGTCAACCAATCTGAAACGCACTTAAAACATGCCGAAAGAATACATCAACCCAAAAGAACTATTCCCCAGCCTGCAATATGGTTTTTCTCAAATCGTCACTAGCGGCAGCGGCAAAATAGTATTTTTATCAGGGCAAGTCGGCTGGGACGAGCAACAGCAGATCGTTGGAGCCAATGACCTGCGGGCGCAAACCTGGCAAGCGTTTAGAAACATCGAAATCGCCATGAAAGCGGCGGGCGGCGCATTGACAGACATCGTCTCTATGCGGATTTATATTGTCGAGGAAAAGATGGAAGAAAGCCATCACATTCAAGCCGCCCTAAAAGAATTTTTTTCAGCGAAGAAGGCGCCGACCACAACCTGGATTGGGGTGCGAAGATTGGCGAATAAAGATTTCTTGATAGAGATCGAAGCCATCGGCGTGATCGAGAATTGACGGCAGGCTGTCTCAATCTACGAACTTCATCCCTCCGCCGCTTCGACAAACTTCCTAAACAAGTTCCTTGTCGGCTCTTGGTTCGTCAGCCATTCGGGGTGCCATTGCACGGCGAGACCAAAGGGATGGTCAGGTAATTCCACCGCTTCCACCAACCCATCGGGCGCGTGACCTGCCACGCGGAGCGCGGGCGCGATGTCTTTGAGTCCCTGGTGGTGATGGCTGTTGACACGCACGATCGGCTCGCCAAGCACGTCCGCGAAGCGCGTGCCTTCCTCTATTTTTACTTGATGGACAAGCACATGTCGCAAGTTGCCCGGGTAGGAATGATCGAGCGCGTTGGGGAATTGATCCGGCAGATGTGTGTACAACGTCCCGCCGAGGGCGACGTTGACGACCTGGCATCCACGGCAGATTCCGAGGAAGGGTTTGCCGTCGCTGGCTACGGCACGCGCCAGCTTCAATTCAAGAGAGTCGCGTTCCGGCTCTACATCCAAAATACGAGGGTGTGCGTCCCCCTCAAAGTGGTCGAGGGCAATGTCGCCGCCGCCGGAGAGGAGAATCCCATCGAGGCGGGCGTAGAGCGCGTCCCAGCCGTCGTCCGCGATCTGGGATGGAATCAACACAGGCACGCCTCCCGCTTGCATCACCGCGTCGGCATATGCCTGTTGAAGGACAATGCGCGGCTGCCCGTATTCGTTGTTTGAGATGTGGGTGGTAATTCCGATAAGCGGTTTCATGCCCATAATTATAACGTCCCGCAGGTTTGAAACCTGCGGGACGTTTTTCCCTAGTTATCGAACTTCTGCTTGAGGCGAGCGGATTTGCCCGTACGCCCGCGCATGAAGTAGAGTTGCGCGCGCCGCACCTGATTGTGGCGTTCGACCACCACCTTATCGAGGCGGGGCGAGCGGAGCAGGAACGTGCGCTCCACGCCGACGCCGTTAGAGGCGACGCGTCGAACCGTGATGGATTGCTCGGTCCCGCCCTTTCGCAAGCGGATAACCGTGCCTTTGAACTCCTGAATACGTTCGCGTTCGCCTTCTTTGATCTTCACATGCACGCTGACAGTATCGCCAGACTGTACGTCCGGCACATTGTCATTCTTTTTGGCTTCGAGAGCCTTGAGGATCTGCTGGGACATTCTCTTTCTTCCTTACTTTTGATATGGTCTTTTTTTGAGCGACGGCGGATTATAGCATGGCTTTTCGGGTTGGACAAGCCGAGTTTAGGAAACCGAACTCAGTCACGGATTTCACTGATCCTCACAGATTTTCAATATTCCGCGCAAATCCGTGTAATCCGTGGCTAAGAAAAATTTACGATGTTACGAATATTTTCGGATCGCCAGCACCGCGTTATGCCCGCCGAAGCCGAAGGCGTTACTTATGGCAAGCGTGATTTTCTTCTCCCGCGCCTTGTTCGGGATGTAATCCAAATCGCAATCCGGGTCGGGCGTCTCGTAATGGACCGTCGGCGGCAGGATGCCCTCACGCACAGCCTGCGCGCAGAAGATCGCCTCCAGCGCGCCGGTCGCGCCGAGCATGTGCCCGGTCATGGACTTGGTCGAAGAAATGGGAATGTTGTACGCCAGTTCGCCGAACGCGCCTTTGATCACCATCGTCTCCGATTTATCGTTCAGCGGCGTGCCAGTCCCGTGCGCGTTGATGTAGCCGACCTCGTCCACGTTCGCGCCTGCCGACCCGAGAGCCATGCGGATGGCGGCGGCTCCGCCCTCCCCTTGTTCATGAGGCGCAGTGATGTGATACGCGTCCGCTGTGGCGCCGTATCCCGCGAGTTCCGCATGAATTTGCGCGCCGCGCGCTTTCGCATGTGATTCCGTTTCCAACACAAGGACCGCCGCGCCTTCGCCCATCACCAATCCGTCGCGGTTTTTATCGAACGGCTGGGGTGTCATCGAATAATCGCCGTCGCGCCGCGACATCGCGCCGATGCGGTCGAACGCGCCGACGCCCACCGAACAGATCGTCGCCTCCGACGCGCCCGCTAGCGCCACATCGATCATGCCAGCCTTCAACATCATGAACGCGACGCCGATCCCATCCGAACCCGAAGCGCACGCCGAAGCGACCGACAGCGCGGGCCCCTTGATGCGATGATCGATCGCGGCAAGCCCCGCCGCGCCGTTCGACATCAACATGGGAATCAAAAACGGGCTGATGCGCCGCGGACCGTCTTTTTGATTCGTGATCACCGCCTCTTCGAGCGACGTAATCCCGCCAATCGCCGAAGAGATCATCACACCGACGCGCCCGGCGTTCTTTTCATTGATTTCCAACCCAGAATCCGCCAACGCCTCCTTTACCGCCGCCGCGCCCAACAATTCGAAACGGTCGCGCCGCCGCGCTTCCTTCACGTCCATGTAATTTTCAGGCTTAAAGTTTTTCACCTCCGCCGCAAAATGCACGTTGTGCGGCGCAGAATCGAACAGCGTGATCGGCGCCACACCCGAAACCCCATTGACCGCATTCTGCCAGGATTCCTTCACGGTCAACCCCAGCGGACTGACCGTCCCCATACCTGTGATGACAACTTTTTCCATTCAGCCTCACAATTCTTGATGATTGAACTCGTGCAATTTTAACACCGCATCCTGAGCATCGTCACGGACTTCAACACGCTTCGCTCCACGGGATGACCGATTCGGCATGGCAAACTATTCCGCGCTTCGTCCCCTCTCCCTTTGGGAGAGGGATAGGGTGAGGGATTATCATTCCCCCGCCTTCGGGATGTACTCCCCTTCCACCCAAAACTCTCCGCTGGGACTCACTTCCTTTTTCCAGATCGGCACGATCTCTTTGAGGCGATCAATCCCATAACGCGCCGCATCGAACACTCCTGTGTCGCGATGCGCGGCGGTGCAAGCGATCAACACAGTCGGAGTTTTCGGATACAACTTGCCGATCCGTTGAACGATGGCGATTCCTTCCACCGCGTCCCATTTGGCGCGTATCTCATCTGCCACCTGTTTCATCTTCTCTTCCGCCATTGGGATGTATGCTTCGTATTCGAGATATTCCGTTTGATGCTCATCGCCGCGCTTTGTCTCGCCGCGCACCATGCCCGTAAAAATCGCCGCCGCGCCTGTAGACGTGAGCGTGATCCGCGCGAGCAGGTCGTTCAAATCAATCTCGTCTTCGGTGATGGAAAAAATGGTTGGAAGGTTCATCGTTGAATCCGTAGGGGCACAGCAAGATTAATCACGAGCAAAACCTTTCAATCCTTTGCTGTGCCCCTACGCTATCATCCGCCCGACACGGGAGGAAACACGCCAATCTCCGCATTCGACGGGATGATCGCCTCATCGAAGGCGTATTCCCGATTGATAGTCACCAAAACGCTTTTCAGAGAATCTTTTATTTTCGGATATTTCTCTGAAAGGTTTACTTTTAAATCCCCTATCGTCGCTTCGGCTGGAAGTTCCAAATCCAGCGATTTGGTTCCCATCCGTTCACGAATGGTGGCAAAGAATAACAACTTGATTTGGTTCATAGCCTCTAAATCCAAACATCGTTCGGCGCGGTCTTCTCACTGACGATGTCGCCTGTGTTAACCGTACCCGCTGGCTCGACCAGCAAAATGTGACATTCCTCATTTGCGACAGGTTTATGCTCCACGCCTTTCGGCACAACGTACATCTCACCTTCGTTCAGCGCGACATGTCCCGCTCGAAAATGGATATCGAGCGTTCCGTGCAACACGAGAAAAACCTCATCCGTCTCGGGGTGGCTGTGCCAGTCAAACTCTCCCTGCGCCTTCACAACCTTGAATTGATAATCGTTCATCTGCGCGACGATCTTCGGCGACCAATGCTCGGAAAATTTGGACAATTTATTTTTGAGGTTTATCGGATCGTATTTCATATGTTTCATGTAGGAGCACAGCGAGACGATTGACCGAAAAAGTCTTTTCTGATTTCGCTGTGCCCCTACTCCTTTTCATTTATTCACCACGTCGCCAGATTGTCCGCCGCGTTTTTCAACCAAGCGGATGTTTTGAATCCGCATCGTCTTCTCCGCCGCTTTCGCCATATCATAGACCGTGAGCGCGGCAACCGAGACGGCGGTCAGGGCTTCCATTTCGACGCCCGTCTTGCCGACGGTTTTCACGGAGGCGGTGATGACGACGCCAGGCAGGGAATCGTCCAGCGCGAGGTCCACGTCCACTTTCGAGAGTGGGAGAGGATGACAGAGGGGAATCAGGTCGGAGGTCCGTTTTGAAGCGGCGATGCCCGCGATCTGCGCGACGGTGAGCACATCCCCTTTTTTCATCTGCCCCGCGCGAATCAAATCCAGCGTCTCCCTTTTCATGTGGATCTCGCCGCGCGCGACTGCGACGCGTTCGGTGTCGGGCTTATCGCCAACATCCACCATTTTCACTCGTCCGCGCTCGTCGAGATGAGATAGTTGATTGGACATGCGTAGATTATAATTCAAGCCTCATGGAAAATTTGCTCGGACGACAGCTGAACTACAACGTCCAAACGCCCGTGTATGAAGGACCGCTCGACCTTCTGCTGGATTTGATCGAGCGCGCCGAATTGGACATCACCGCCGTTTCGCTTGCGTTGGTGACCGACCAATATCTCGCGTACATCAACGCCATGGAAGAATTGAACGCGGACGAAATCTCGGCGTTTCTCGTCATCGCGGCGAAGTTGTTGCAGATCAAGTCCGAAGCGATATTGCCGCGACCTCCCGCGCGTGAGGCTGGCGAAGAGGATGCGGGCGCGTCGCTTGTTGACCAGTTGAAGCTGTACAAACGCTTCAAAGAGATCGGCGGCTGGCTGAACGGACGGCAGGATGAAAATTTGCGGACCTATTTGCGAATCGCTCCGCCGCCGAAAGTGGAACCGAAACTCGACATGTCGAATCTCACGCTCGAGAAATTGGTCAATGCGGCGGAAGTTGCCTTCGCACGCGAAAAGGAAAAGAAACCGCTCGCGTCAGTGATCGCGCCGCCGCGTGTGACCATCCGCGAAAAGATTGACTTGATCGCCAAAATCATGCGTGACGTGCAACGCACAACCTTCCGCTCGTTGGTAGATGGCGGCGCTTCGCGCATCGAGATCGTCGTCACATTTTTGGCAATGCTCGAACTCATCAAACGCTATCGCATCGACGTTCATCAGGAATCGCTGTTCAGCGACATCGAAATCAACCGCAACGCGGACTGGAACGACGAGGAAGAGCTGGAATTGGAGTTTGAATAAATAAGCAATAAGCAGTCAGCAATTAGCGATCAGCCTGAAATTGGCTGGTCGTTTTTCTTTCGGCTCGCAAGCCACAGACCGATCAACGCGCCAAGGTTATCGAAGATGACCACATCCCACACCGACGGGAACCTGCCAGGCACGAACGATTGATGAAATTCATCGGTAGCCGCGTATAGCAAAGCAATCAACCACGCAAGCCAGCGGCGATCCTTGCGAAATTCGAGCGCGTACCAAAGACAATAAGTCAGCACCGCATATTCAAGAATATGCCCTGACTTCTTGACGATTCGATCCATCAACCCAAAGTTTAGCAATTCACTTGAGGGTTGCGATGAAAACCAAAAGATGACCGCCATCGTCAACAACGCAGGAAGCCAGCGGGAAAAACGATTCTTAATCACGGAGAAAAATAGATCGTGGCGCGAGATGCTATCCCGCACAAAAAGATTGTTCGGCAGTTCGGTTTGCTTAGCAAATCGTGCCGAACAATCTACCAAACGAACCCATTACACATCCTGCAAACTGATCGCGACCGTACTACTACCATCGCCAAGGTCAACGCTCTGAATCACAACCGCCTTGCCGCTTGGGTCGCCATCGAACACGACGCTAAACACGGTATCTTCCACAACCGTCAGCAACGCGCGCTCCGTATACCCTCGCGAAACATACTCGTCGCGATAAAACTTCAACACATCCTCTTGCGACATTTTTGTGTAATACAACAAATTTCCATCGCCTAAGTCAACCACATTATACGCATCGGATGTGATCGGAAAACCCGAAGCGGACGTATCTGCATTTCCTCCGCCCGTACTATTATCCTGCGGCGCAGCGCTCGGCGCGGCGGGCGCATCGCCTCCGCCTCCCGACACGCCGCACGCCAGCGAAGTCAATAACAAAACCGCCAAAGCAAGAAAAATTGTTTTGCGTTTCATGGCAACTCCTTTTCAAACAATTCTATCATCCCAACCGAGTACAATTTACAACATGATACCAATGGGTGAAATCGTTTTGCGCGACGGCGACGCGTGGATCCATTTTGCAAACCCTCAGTGCGTGATCGTCGCCGAACAATTACAGGATGTCCTGCCCGCCCTGCGCGAGATCGAAGACGCCGTCAACACGAACGGACTCTACGCGGCGGGATTCCTCAGTTACGAGTCCGCGCCTGCGTTCGACGAAGCGCATCAAACTCATGCTTCGTCTGGATTCCCCCTCCTTTGGTTTGGACTCTACCCTCAGCCCCGCTTCATTTCTCTGCCTGAGCCTGCCTCGCCCAAACCAGCCCTCACCTGGTCCCCCACCGTTGACCGCGCCACGTACAACTCCGCCATCGATTCGGTCCGCGCCCGAATCGCCGAAGGGCAGACGTATCAAGTCAATTACACGATGCGACTACAAACCGACTTCAGCGCCGACGCGTGGAATTTCTTCCTCCATCTCGCACAAGGTCAAAATAACCATGCCGCGTATGTGGACACTGGACGATTCGTTATTACATCCGCTTCGCCCGAATTATTCTTTCAACTCGACGGCGAGACAGTCACTTGCCGCCCGATGAAAGGGACAACGCGTCGAGGGCGCACAAATGCCGAAGATGCGAAGCAGGCTGAATGGTTGAAAGAATCGGAGAAGAACCGCGCCGAGAACGTCATGATCGTGGACATGATTCGCAACGATCTGGGTCGCATCGCGAAGACGGGAAGCGTCCACGTGCCAGAATTGTTCACCGTCGAAAAATATCCCACACTCTGGCAAATGACATCAACCGTGCAAGCCCAAACCGACGCGTCGCTCACGAAAATTTTCAGCGCGCTATTTCCGTGCGCCTCCATCACAGGCGCGCCGAAGGTCAGCACGATGCGAATCATTTCGGAACTCGAAACGACGCCGCGAAAAATTTACACGGGGAGCATTGGCTACATCGCGCCGAACCGCAAGGCAAAGTTCAACGTCGCCATCCGAACCGCCTTGATAGACCGTGAATCGCAAACCGCAGAATACAGCGTCGGCGGCGGCATCGTCTGGGACTCGACCAGCGCGGACGAATACGAGGAAGCATTGCTCAAAGCCCGCGTGCTAACCGAATCGCCGCCACAGTTTTCCCTGCTCGAATCCTTGCTCTGGACTCCCGATGAGGGATTCTTTTTGCGCGACAAACACATCGCACGTCTGCTGGATTCGGCAGAATATTTCGGTTTTCAAATTTCACGATTAGGCGAGGGGACTCTGCCCCCACCGAAAGAAATCATCGTAAAGCAACTTGACGAGCTCGCCTCCACATTCACTTCCCCTCAACGCGTTCGATTGCTTTTAGATAAACAGGGAAACATCACCGCCGAACACACGCCATTTCAATCCGCAGACAATCCCTTGCGTGTTCGGCTGGCGGATAACCCCATCAACTCAAATGATGTTTTCCTTTTTCACAAAACCACACATCGAAAAATGTTTGACGACGCTCGCGAAAATTTTCCCGACTACGACGACATTCTCCTCTTCAACGAACGCGGCGAACTGACCGAATTCACCATAGGCAATCTCGTCGTCGATATGGATGGGAAGTTTTTCACGCCGCCGATCTCATGCGGCTTGCTCGCAGGGACCTTCCGTGAATATTTACTTGAAACGGGGAAAGTGGAGGAAAGAGTTATTCACAAAGACGAATTGAAAAAATGCACGAAAATCTATCTCGTCAATTCGGTGAGAAAATGGCAGGAAGTTGATTTCAAATTCACGTGACAGTCACCTCAAAGGTGACTGTCACGTTGATCGCATCATTCACTTCTCCGCAAAAATTCCCGAATCGAGATCGAAGCCGCCGCGCCCTCGCCCACTGCCGAAGCAACCTGCTTGGTGCTTCCGTGCCGCGCGTCGCCAGCGACGAAAATTCCCGAAACGCTCGTCTCGAACGGAAGAGGCTTGTGGCTGTCAGCATGAGCATCATGCGTGAGATCGTGACCTGTCAACACAAATCCATACTTATCTAATTCCACATAATCTTTTAGGAAACCTGTATTCGGCATCTGCCCGATAAAGATAAACGCCGCGGCAGGATGGACTTCCTCCATTTTATCGCTATCCTTGTAGTGATATTTGATCGTCTTGAGTTTGGAGTCTTTTCCCTCGAACGCGTCCACGATAACGTTGTACTTCACGTCCACGCCTGAGTTCGGCTCATTGACTTTGTCCACCGCGATCTGGCTCGCCGTCAATTTATCGCCGCGTACGAGCAGAGTAACTTTCTCGGTGAAATTGGTGAGGTGCAAACCCTCCTCCACCGCCGAATTGCCGCCGCCGACTACGACGATCTCCTTCGAGCCTTTGTAAAACGGACCATCGCACGTCGCACAGAAGTGAATCCCCGCGCCGATGTAATCATCCTCACCTGGAACTTCCAACCTGCGATACGACGCGCCTGTGGCGATCAACACTGCCAGAGAGTGGTAATGTTTTCCGTCGGAAGTGTAGACTTCGTGATAACCCTCCTCCATTTCGAGTCTTTCAACATCCACGGCTTGCAAGATTTCGACTCCGAAACGCCGCGCCTGCTGAGCAACGCGGTCCGAGAATTCCTGTCCACTGATACCCTCGGGGAAACCGGGGAAGTTGTCGAGTCCCACCGTGATGCCAGCCTGCCCGCCGAGTCCCGAACGTTCGATGAGCAACACGTCCGCGCCTTCACGTGAGGCGTAGATCGCGGCAGTCAGACCCGCAGGTCCACCGCCGATAATGATCAGATCATAGTATGTTTTCGATGCCTCGGTTTTGAGTCCCAGTTTTTTCGCCAACTCCGCATTGGACGGTTCGACAAGGAATGTATCGTCCTCGAACACGATCGTTGGGATGATGCGCTTGCCGTTGTTACGCCCCAGCACGTACTCCTCGGCGGTTTTATCCTGCTCGATGTCAACCCATTTATACGGAACAAAATTCTCCCCTAAAAATTTCTTCGCACGGCGGCAATCGGGACACCAATACGCGCCATACACCGTGACTTTTGATTCGACCATAATGCCTCCAATGAATTTTTCGTGAATGGCAACTCTGCCACAGACTCGCTGTGTCACAGAGATTAAGAAGACTTTTCTCAGCGTTCTCTGCGTCTCTGTGGCAATATGCTTGACGCGGAATCTATAACCTATCTTTCCCCTGCGCTATAATCAAATCATTACACAAACATGAACAAACTTTTAACATCCACCTCACCGTATCTCCGACAGCACGCCCACAACCCCGTGGACTGGTTCCCATGGGGCGAAGAGGCGCTCGCAAAAGCGCGCAACGAAAACAAACCGATCTTCCTCAGCATCGGCTACGCCGCTTGCCACTGGTGCCACGTCATGGCGCACGAGTCGTTTGAAAACCCCGAAACCGCCGCGTTCATGAACGAACATTTCGTCAACATCAAAGTGGATCGCGAGGAACGCCCCGATCTTGATGCGATCTACATGCAAGCCACGGTCGCGATGACGGGTTCGGGCGGCTGGCCCATGTCGGTGTTTCTCACGCCCGACCTCAAACCGTTTTTCACGGGGACCTATTTTCCACCCGTTGCGCGCTATAACATGCCTTCATTCATGAATGTGCTGACAGGCATCGCGCGCACATGGAAGGAGCAACAAGGCGAAGCCATGCGCGTCGGAAACGAAGTATCGGAGCATCTACAACAAGCCTTGAGCGTAAATACCCAATCCGATTCTGCGTTTGCTCAAGAGCATCTCGAACTCGCTGCAAAAAATCTACTCGACTCATACGATTGGAGCAACGGCGGCTGGGGCTCCGCGCCGAAATTCCCACAACCGATGGCAATCGAATTCTTGCTCAGGCAGTCGTTACGCGGCAACGACTCAAAGAACGATAAACGAGAATTAGAGAATTCTCCCATTTTCAAATCCTCTCTTCACGCGCTTCGCGCCATGGCGCGCGGCGGCATGTACGATGTGGTCGGCGGCGGCTTCTCGCGCTACAGCGTGGACAATTTCTGGCGCGTGCCGCACTTCGAGAAGTAGGGTCCCCAATCGATAACTTGTTTCTACCCAAGAAACACCATACATCTACATATTTTTGATTGTCTTCCACTATAAAAGATGCTCTCACATCCAACAGTTCAATAATTCTCCTGCGATCTTCAAACGATTCGTCGCCCGGCTCCAACCCCTCTGCAATCTGAGCAGCGAATTCCACAATTTGACGAATCTCATTATCTGTTAAAGCTTCCGATTCCAGGTTCAAATTCAATTCATCACGTTCCTTCTCAAAAGCTGCAAGGGTCGATTCCAATTGTTGTTTTTTATCAATCAGCAACTCCCTTTGAACCTGTCCAGATATATATAGATCGAGAACACGATCCAGTTGAGATTTTGAACCCTGCCATAGATCCTCCAAAACAATCAAGCGATCGCGAATCGGAGCGCAGAACTGCTCTCTTCCTTCCTGATACTCAGCAAGTCCATGCTCCAACACCCCGGGTTTCGTGAGGAGATCTTTTACCCAGTTCCAAACCAATGGGTCAACAATATCGACTCGAAAACTCGGAAGGTTGCACTCGACATTGGCAATGTTCCCCATATAACCATTACAACGATAGTAAAGATAATATCGAAGCTCCTTACCAGTTGGTCGAGTAGCATAGCAATTGACACTGCTTTTGCACAAACCACACCTAACCCGACTCCGAAGTAAATACTCTCTCTTTATATGGCGAAGTGATTCACTGGTGTTCAACTTTCGTTGAATTTGTGCGCGTTTCCATGTTTCCTCAGAGACAATCGCCGGTACATCAAAGGACAGCCACCATTCACGGGCGTTGTTCGGGTGGTAACCTCCGAAAGTGTTTCGCTTTCCGTAATGCCAATGGCCTGCATATGTTTCTGAACCCAAAATCCGCATGACCAACCTCCCGGACCATTCTCCTTTTCCGCGCTTTTTGAACATCCCGCGAATATCCGCCCAGGTGGGAACTTTCATTGCGGTCAATCTTTTGGCAATATCACGTGCAGACAGACGTTTTCCACGTTCGTCGCCCTCAACATAAAACCTGTAAACCATTCGTACGACTGCTGCCTCCTCTTCATGAATTACCAAATTTTTTCCATCCTCTGATAAGCGATAACCAAATGGGGGCTTATTTCCGTGAAGCATAATCTTCCCGTTTTTGACCACCTGCCGCCTTCCGCGCACCATGCGCTCGGCAATTTTCTCACGTTCGTATTCAGCGATAGTCGCACGAATATGTTTGTTCAAACGCCCTTCCGGCGAGTTCTCGTAACTGGCAAGTACATAAACAACTTCGACACCGGCCCGGTTCAATTGTTCTTCAACGATAAGTTGCTTCGCAAGCTTACGACTGAGGCGGTCAATCTCGCGAACCACCAATACATCAAACTCCCCTTTTTGCGCCATATCACGTGCGTGATTAAGTTCAGGTAATTCAAATGAAGCGCCGGATGCACCACGATCATCCTCGGCTAATTCTGCAATGACTTGCCATCCATTGTCGAGTGCAAAATCCCGACACATTTCCAATTGTCCTGCCAGATTACGTCCTTCCTTGCCGCGGTCATCGCTGGAAACTCTTGCATATAGTACAGCACGTTTAATTGTATTCATAATCTTCCTTCAGGGGTAATATTATTTTTGGGGGAATGGTATAGGATTAGCAGTGCCAGACCGGGCTGGCTGTCGCTTAGTTGCGGGACGGCTGGTAAAGGATTTCCCGCATTTCCTCAAAGAGCTGTGGTCCCAACACAAGGGATTGTTCATGGGAGGCAAGTTCAAAGGAATTCACAAGATCGGCTAATACCATGCCGATATTTCCTTCAACCTCCAACAGGCTCTTTCCGCTTGCTGCCTCCTGCCACTCCTGGCGGAATTTGGAAAGGATCGAAATAGCTTTTGTTCGTGGACTTGGATTCATGTTTAGCATCAGATGGCTCCTTTTGATTATTGGAGCGACCTCATTCTGCCCGGTCAGAAAAGAAATCGCCCCGGTGAATCCCACCAGGGCGTGAAAACTGGGCTGATATAATGAAGTCAGCCCGTCCCTCCGCTTCTATCGGTGGGTTGGGTCAGGGTCGTGCGTGTGTTCCACCACATTCACGGCCCGTTTCAACAGATATAATTATCGTACTGATACGATAATTATACTACACAGAAATCAAAAGTCAATAATCCCCCGCCCCATCGATTTATCGTCTTTTTGAACCAGGCTTTGGCTTTGCTCCGCGACGTTCCCCCAGTTTCTCTGCATGCTTTATATAAGTTTCCAGGGAACGCCGGCTGACCTGCCATGACGGTCCCCACTTTCGCCCCACCACTTTGTTAGATCGAATCAATTGACGGATGTAATCCGGGTTATAGCCGCTTACACGCGCAGCATCATAGGTAGTCAACCAATCGTCCATAAAACAATTCTCCCAAAATTAATTATAACTTGGATGGCAGTAAGTTTGCTTGTCGCAAGGAGTATGTATTCGATACGACGGCCATTGGCTTGGGTAATTTCATGAATTCGTAGTTAGGTGATTGTAAGTTTTTTCACATTCATTTTTTCGGGCTTCTCCATTAGAATTTTAGCCTTATGGCTAAATACACCAAACGTAGTCATATTCATCCAAGATTGCGAATCGTGTTCTATCTGATTCTATTCACATGCGGTGGATTGTTGTTTGGTTCGATCCTCTGGGTCTTCCATCGAATTCAAACAAGATTTGGAGATGAACTCGCCGAAGTTGCGGCAGCACTCATGTCCATTCTCATCCTCGCGTTGATCACGGTTGGGATGCGCGCCGGCTGGAGTCTGGATCGTTTCATTCGACATCGCAGAATCGACCTCTGGCGAATTCACCGATCCATCAGACAGACAGGTTATTTCCTTTCATTGCTGGGATACGAGGAAGATCAACCTCAGACGAGCCTGCTGGAATCAGGGATTTCAAACACAACCCAAATGCTGGCAAGCATGGATAGACCGAAACGGCGTGGCAGACCACCCACCCACTCGCTTGATCGCTGGATGCGGGTCGTATTAGCCTGGGAAAATCGCGATCCATTCCGAAACCCCATGACCTTGACCGAATTCCTTTCCCAGGAATTTGGTACGTATGCTGACGGGACTCCCTGCATGTCTGAGAACAGTTTCTACGAGAATCGAAAAAAGGTATTTGAGGAACTTCGCAAAAACGCCTCGCTACAACAGGAAACTGGAACATAAAATCAAGAGATATTAATCTCAAAATAAAAGCCGCTGCTCATGCGGCTTTTATTTTTTTCAACGAGATCTGTAAATCCAAGTTGATAACAACGCGCCCAAAAAACATTACATTTAGCATAGGATATATGTGATTTGCGTCTATGGTGGTTTCTGCTTGTCATTAATCATCTTGAAATAAAATTATTTTTCACGCAAATGGGGTCCATGACACTAACGATAGAGGCGTTTACCATCCCGATTTCAATTCTTACTGCAAGAAATGGTGCTTAACGTAGTGTTTTTTTGAC
>WBZY01000089.1_pt1 | contig 96652 bp, 86 predicted proteins | sample 5204191 | NCBI WGS metagenome assembly WBZY01 (sample SAMN12344363, study PRJNA552823) | activated sludge metagenome | biome: Activated sludge suspended growth; feature: Anammox Sidestream; material: Wastewater; isolation source: activated sludge from anammox sidestream of wastewater treatment... | reverse complement strand
TTACAACAGAAGAAGACTTCATTCATCTTTGGGATATTTATCACCAGTTGAATTTGAAGAAAAAAACAGGAAAGATTTAATTGAAAAAGTTGCTTAACTTAGTATCCTCTTTTAGGGGGTAAGATCAGGAGCCAGTCTCTTCATAATAGAGATATTTATTCAAATGTGCTTCTGTGATTAAATGTTTTATCTCAATATCATTTAATAAAAACCATTTCCAATATTCGTGTTCTAAAATTGATTTGCCACCGTATCCTTCTGCGTGAATAAAAAAAGCTATATAGTAAAATACTGGTAAATGAATTAAATCGGGCTGGATTACTCTATTTACTTTGCCTTTAAGTATTCCAAATTCTGTAAGCACATTTAACAAACCCTGCACCACACCGTCCAATACATTATCAGTCCAATTAACATCAATGGTTCCGTCCTTAATTTTTCTTATTATTAAATTTCTTACTTCTTGAGATGTGAATTCAATTTGTCCATCCCGATAACGAGGGAGTATAAATTCTTTTATGATAAGTGAAACGAATGGTTCGTTAAGTGCAGTATAAAAATATAGTAGCTGTTCAATAAATTTCTGAGGAACACCATTCAATACTAATCGCTGCAAATACACCCAGTGTTTTTCTGGATATCCGCGGACATATCTGGGTAGAAAAATAAATTCTGTAAAATCTTTTCTGCGTCTATAACTTTTTTTGCCCAGGACATTTTCTTTGATAAGTTTATTTCTCATCTCCAGATCTGGAATTTCATCTGTCCAATGTCTTAACAACTCTATAGTATCATCAATGGCAGCACCAGCTCGCTTAAGATTAGATGTGAATTTTCTTGATTGTTGGTTCAACCATCTAATCCTTTAAATTTTAGTTTCACATTGACAACTCTAATGAGTTCGTATCTATCTGGAACTGACTTTTCAATTATTTTAATGTCAGAGTAAATTAAATCACCTTTCGCAAAACTATAGACACGATTATTAACTTTATTGATGAAATCATAATCGCTAATTTTTATTTTAATTGTCTTCCCTTTATACTTAAACTTCCAATCCGAAACCCAATCAAAATCCAAAGATAGTATTTCCAACTCTGCAGAATGGATTAGTTCGGAGTCTGCTTGACTTATATTCATTTCAGGAATTTTATCTTCATCAACATTGCTAAACAACGAGCCTTCATCTCTTTGGAATGCATATTTGATTGGTTTTCCTTTAATCCTGCTAATTCCCGCAACACTTTTGAGCAAACCAGTAATTTTCTGAGATTTAATTTTGTTATTAAGTCTTTCTGAAATTTCTTTTGCTGAAAGAGCATTGGATGAATTCTTTAGCAACTCAACTATTTCTAATACTCCAATTTCTCCCTCAGGTGTTTTTGTCTCCCGTATCAGATCTTTTTCTTTAGGCACATCATCATATTTACTAATTACATTACCATCAAAATCAACTGGAGTGGCTCCCAGTTTTATCAATTGGTTATTCGCATTATTCTCGTTTGGATCAGGTAACCGAACAAAGATTTTCCTGTCCATCTTCAATCCTTTTTTCACACCTTCCCAGGTTCCTCCTTTATCACTCGATTGAGCCACATAAATATCTTTAGCTAAACCATAAATGATCGGATTCCTTGCCATTGCTAAACCTGTACTCCAAACAGATTTCGGATGGAAAGTGGAAAGCACCAAACAATTTCCCTCAACAATTTGTGTGTAGTACTTCTTTATTCCTGAAGAAAAAGTTAAGATCCCTTGAGGTAACACAATAATACTACGTCCATTATATTTTAAGGCACTATCAAGAGCTTGCTTATCCACACCTTTAGCAAATCCACTTACTACTACTCTAAATTCTTTAGATGCTATCCTGGCAATATTATCTGTAAATTTAAGAGATATCTCGCTCGCATCTCTAGAACCCACAATAGCTATTGAGTCTTCTTCAAAAATTTGTTTGTTGCCTTTTGTATAGACAACAGGTGGTGAGAATTTTGTTTTGAGATTGTCCTTTAAAGTCCTTGGATATTCATTAGAGGTAATAGGTAGAATATCGAAACCTTGTGACAGAAGACTTTCAGCAAGAAAAGAGTTATTAGGTAAGCTCTTTTTTGCGTTTTCCAAATCTTTAATATCATTTATTTGGAGTTCATAATCGAGTTTCCATTCGGATTCACTCAACTCAAAAAAATCATCTAACTTTGAATTCTTCTGATGAATTTTAATAAGTAATCTATTTATTTTTTCACTTCCCCATTTGGGCAAATGGGCTAAAGTAATCCAGTAAGTTTCTTCTAAAAATTCGTTCATATATCTCCACCAACGGTTCTTGCAATTACAAGTGGAGCTACTTTAATAGCACCAATTTGAGTTAAATATCTGCCGATTTCCTTAATAGTTGCACCACTATCAAAAATATCGTCTATCAATAATATGCTTTTTCCTGCAATTTTGCTTGGATTCTTAAAGGAAAAAGCTCCTGAAACATTATCTCTTTTCAAATATCCGGTCTGAAATACTTTTTGTGGATTAGTGGGTCTAATCTTAATTAAATCTTCAGAGAAAGGTATTTTCAAAGTAGCTGAAATCTTCGCTGTAAAGTTTCTCACTAGATTTCCTGATTCAGTTGGAGGGACAAAAAGACACAGATCAAATTTCTCAGTTCCAAAACATTTACGAAATGCTTTAAGGGTTAATTTCAATAGGAAGTCTGGGTAATCTCCACCATTTTCATATTTGCACCGATGGATTGTTTTTCCAACATTTGACACTCCGTAATAGGAAGCAGCAACTCCATTAACGATATTACTTGTTTTATATTCTACTTCAAGTATTGGAAAATACGTTTCTCTAAAATCATTAAGTTTATTTTTCCATTCCTCTGTCAACTTTACAGTGATTTTCTTACCATTGTCATTATCGCATTTACCACAATTTGCATCCAATTTATCACCTAAATAATCACATAAGAATTTCATCCTGCAAGATTTAAGTTCTGTGTAATTAATAATATCCTGAAGTTCTTTTTGCTTGAATTTTCTTAATATATCAAATGCCGTAGTATTTAATTCGGGAGCACCATATTTATATTCATATTTTTTACTTGACCCAACAATAACCTCATTTATTATTCCTTGTTCACGCAAGTCCGCCAAAATCACTTTGACATGCGTTTGTTTCATATTTGCTTTCTTAATAATAGCTTGTTGCCCAAGTCTTTCAGATTTAACTATATCTATTATTTTTTGATACTTACTAATTGAAGGCTTTGCACCATCAATGAATGCATTTGGTAAGTCGTTGTCCTCAGATGGATTATAGAATAAGATTACTAATGCTGGCTGCCCATCCCTACCCGCTCTGCCAATTTCCTGATAATAATGAATGGGTGATTGCGGCATTTGAGTATGAATTATAAATCTGATATCTGGTTTATCTATCCCCATTCCTAACGCATTTGTTGATACTACACATTTGTAATCATTATTCATTAAACCAACTTCAATTTCTTTTCTGCTTTCGGGATCCAATCCAGAGTTATAATTAATAGAACTTATTTCCAGATATTCAAACCATCTCGAATATTGTTCTGTATTTACTTTCGTACCCGTATAAATAATTCCATTTCCTGGTAATTTATTCAAGTTTTGTCCTAACCAGATCATTTTTTCGTCTTCTGAATTAACCTTAATTAGTCGTAGATGAAAGTTATCCCGAAGTAAATTTCCACGTATTGATTTTATATTCTTCCCGATTTGTTTCATGATATCGTCTTCAACTCTGGGAGTTGCTGTTGCGGTTGTAGCTAAGACTGGAAAACTTTTGGGGAGTAATGTCACTAGATTAATAATCCTTCGATAAGCTGGTCTAAAATCGTGTCCCCATACACTGATACAATGAGCTTCATCAACAACAACCATTGATATGTTCATTTTTGTGGCTGCTTCAGCCCAAACTGGATTTTCTTGTCTCTCTGGTGCAATAAATAAAATCTTATACTTCCCAGCTAAAGCATTTTTAATAATTTCATTATTTTCATCAACAGATTGATTACTATTAATTGAAGCTGTAGGAATTTTTTTTGATTCAATGAATTTAACTTGATCTCTCATTAATGCGATTAGTGGAGTAAATACTATTGTTAGTCCATTAAATTGTGTGGCTGGATATTGATAGCAAAGTGATTTTCCGAAACCTGTTTTTTCAATTAATAATATTCTTTCACCATTAAATACCTTCTTTATCGTCTCCCATTGATCGTCTAGAAAATTATCAAATCCAAAAATTTGTTTTAACTTTTTTTCTTCCTCGGTCCTATTTAATTGCATAGTCCCCCATCATAATTAATTGATAACTTGATCGAATATTCTTTGATTATAAATGATTGATTACTTGCTAACATTCTGTCTAATCACCTCATCAAGAGTTTTTCCATCCTTATATGTCCACGCTGTCCAACCATTTGACGCCCTTCCTAACAAGGTTACTGCTGCAGCACTCGGTGAATTAAAGATATAATCAGATTTGAAAACTAGAGCTCCTCCTTCATTCTGGAGAACACCTTCTCTAACAAGCTTTCTCCTCAAATTAAACATCCTTTCAGGTGTAGCTTTGGATTCTGTTAAACTACATTTTGAACCCGCAAAGACTATTAAGCCATCAGATGAATATTGACCCTGACCAAATACATTTTTACCTTTGCAAATCAGGATGTTTTTTGTCAAAGGCTTTTTTAATTTCTCAAATAATGGATAACCTAAAGTTGAGGTTAACACTTTTATAGTTTCAAAGTTATCAAGAAGATCTGCTTCCATTGATTCTGAAGTGAAAGGCTTGTTTGGAATATTTGAATTTTCCATTCGAAATCTTGCAGCTTCTTTTGCCTGATCATAACAAAACCATTCCAAATATTTTATATGGGTCTTTGTGAAATACTGGGTTTTTGAAATCACCACGATGGCAGTGTTCCAGAAATCCTTTGATTTATTCTGCTGTTTTAATCTTACTAAACATTCCTCTGCTTCACCAACATATAAAATCTCTTTAGTTTCATCATCTGGATTACCAATAAGAAAATAAACTCCAACATTTTTTAACTCATCTCTCTTGAATGCTGAATCAAGTTTTGATCGCGGGATCAAAATTGCCTGAACAGTTCTGCTTGTAATTTCAGCTATTTTAATACCCTGCGGGTCCCCATCAGGTAAGTAAAACTGAATGGTCTTGCCTGTAGAAGGTTCCATATTTATCTCCTCATTTTATCTCAAAAAGCAATGAGATTCTATATGTCTAAGTTAATTTTTTAACCTACTTGAAAAATAAAGAATAGTCCGATCTAAGTGCAAAGATTTTGACAATTCAGTTCACAAATAATTGGTATAAGAAAGATATACTAACAACATATGGAGTTACTATGTCTTTCACCATTGGCTGCGATCCGGAGTTGATCTGTCATCGCAACGGGCAGTTCGTTCCTGCTCATAACTACTTCAAATCTAATTCAAGCTTTGGACTAGACGGCTGCGAAAGTACAGCAGAAATCCGTCCTGGCTTTTCTGAATCTCCTGTTGACCTAACTTCAAAGATTTATCAGATCTTAGACTACGGTCACAATAAAGCGCCTGAGCTTGAGTTCATTTCGGGCCACTATGTAAGTGACTACGCTATTGGTGGTCACACACATATTTCAGTTGATCCACTTCCTGAAGTAATAGACGGATTGGATATTGTTCTTGGTTCACTGAGTAACTGCATTGATGATAAAGTACAGAGACAGAAAAGAGAACGTTCTGGTTATGGTAAAAAATCAGCTTACCGCCGAAAATCATATGGTTTCGAATATCGTACGCCTGGTTCGTTTTTACTTTCGCCTTCTGTTACACTTGTTCATCTTACACTTGCAAAACTTGCAGTTGTCGGAGTTCTCGAAGATAAGATTGATTTCAACGAACTAAAGAACAGGCAACATTCTTGCACTTTTCTTAAATCACTAAAACATTCACTGCACACAATTCCGGAGGATTCAAAAGAAGGCCTGAAAGAACTTGATACTCTTCTCGGTAAAAGATTAAACTGGGATCAGGATATACTAATTAACTGGGGCTTAAGGAGGGTTGCCTAATATGCACTGTCATAATTGTGAGGATTCAATCAATGACGATCAAGTACGATGGGCATTTGAAGAGCCTTACTGTGAAGATTGTTTTGATAATATGTTCAACTACTGCTGCAGATGTGATTCTGTTATTTACAGAGAAAATGCTCACTACAATGATGACGGAGACCCCTACTGTTCCGATTGTTATGAAGCTGATTTTGATGATGATGCACCAGATAATCCTGATGTTACTGATTCTGACAGAGAGCACGTAATTAAATTATCCAGAAGCTGGCTGCAAGGTAAAGTTGAAACAAGAAGACCGCTCTTCATAAATGATAAAGATATTCTTCTTAAAACAATTAAGGATAAGGTTGGATTGGTGGATAATCCAATATATGTATTCGGACTTGTCGACAGAGATGAATATCAAATTTCAGCAAGCAGTGATCTATTTGACAGAGTACAGAGTTATGTTCTCTTTAATGATCTCAAAGTAATTGTTGTTTCCAGTCCAGGATGTAATAGACTTGGTATGTCATTGTCACTTCGTAAGAACAACCAGCAACAGATCATTGAATTGATAAAGCAGATCACAACAGTTCAAGATTTAGTTCCTGCCTAGTCACTTATCAAAAACTAAAACGGAGTTTAATATGTGCGGAATAATGGGTTATTATTCCTTTGGGAAGACTATACCCGAAAAAGAAAAAATAACTACAATGTTCTCATTACTTGAATCCCGTGGCAGAGATGCTTGCGGGTTTGCTTTTATTGAGGACAATAATCTCATCGTTTATAAGAAACCGATCAAATCATCAGAACTTATTAAAGAAGCTGACTGGAAAAGTCTTGATCTTCCAAGAATGATGATTCTTCATACCAGGATGAAGACTCAGGGATCTGAAAAGAATAATGCTAACAATCATCCGCTGTTCTCAAAAAACGGTATTGCAATAGTTCACAATGGTATCATTTATAACGATAAAGAAATCATTGGTAAAAAACAGAGAGACGGTGAGGTTGACAGTGAATCTATTCTTCATCTGCTTTCTGCAAAAACAAAAGGTGACAGATTAAAAAGATTATTTGACCGAATTGAAGGTTCATTTGCTGTTGCTGTCATTGACAGGAATGATCCTGAGAAACTGATTCTGATTAAGAAAGATAATCCCATTGATCTGTATTATGATTCCAGAGGTGATATTCTCTACTTCTGCAGTGAAAGAGAAATAATGCAGCAGTCACTGAACATTGAATCAGTCACTCAAAGAGGATTTAACCTGGGAGAGAAAGACTTTCACTTTTATGAGATGCAGAACAATTATGCACTGATCATAAACAAAGATGGAGTTGAATCCTACCAGAAATATTATCCAGCAAAAAGCAGATGGTTTGACAGACAGTTTCATTACCCCGTTGCATCTGATTTCGATGAGATTATGATCGAATGTCCCTGGTGTTTCTGTCAGACCACTTACCACGATGGAAAGCTGTTTAACAAATGTGAAGTCTGTGGGATGGGAATCAACGAGGAGGACTTATATGTGTTATAGTCCCAAGATTAAACCGGAACTAGTTCGCGAGCTTTACCTGCTTAAGCACTCAGATGAAAGAAAGACACCGATGACAAAACTAGTTAACGAAGCTGTTGAACAATATTTAGAAAGGATAAAATCAAATAATGGAAAGCAAGAAAATGATACGGATAGCAATGCGCCTCACGGAAGCGATAATTGAAATATTAAAAGAGGAATTAAACGGAAAGGAATTGAAACGCAATGAGAATCAACAGAAAAAAGGTAACAGAAATCGCAAAGCTGGCAGGTAGAATAGCCCTGGAACTAATAACAGTTGTAATCTTTAGAAGATTAAGAGGTAAATGATTATGGAAATGAATTTTCTTGAAGAACTTTTACAGGAAGTTGAGCAGAAGGAATTTGAAAGAGATGAGGCTTACTTTGATTTACTGCTTCTGCAGATTAAACAGATCAATAATCAGATCTCTTATAACTTCTCACAAGCTGAGAAAGAATGTTCTATGATCAACAACTTTGTGCTACAGAAAAACGCGCAGCTTCAGGAAAAAGTGAGATGGCTTGAATTAAAACTTGAAGGTTTTATCAGGGAGCGAGGAGTAAAAAGCATTCCACTTACTAACGGAACTTTGAAAATGCACAAGAAACCTGATCGGGTTGAAGTTGAAGATCTTGAACTGTTTCTGAAGAAAGCCCGAAAGGAATTAGTGACAGTAATTCCTGAGCAGCTTAAGCCAAACTTAACTGCAGTGAAAAATTTCATAAAGACCCGACCTACTCCTCCAGGAATTAAAATAATTGAAGGTCAGGTTGAATTCAGTTATTCATTAAATAAAGAGGAAGAAAATGCCAGAGAAGAAACCGAAACTGGAACTGGAATTAAACAAGCCAGTTAAAATTAAACTACTTCAGGACCAGCCGTTAATAGGCACATCTAGGTTCGGAGAATATTATCTCTACAATGTTCGTAATGGAAACGGTCAAGAATATAGTTTCTTTCCCGATAAGGAAGTCCACGAGAAGCTGAAAGATCTTCGTAAAGGTGATAAAGTTGAAATCTGTAAACGTGCTGAGGCCAAAGGAAACAAAATACTAACCTCATTTGATGTTAAGATTCTTCAGAACAATATTGAAAGTCCAGAGAAACCTAACAACAAAACGCCTGATGATAATTATTTTGAGCTGATGTTAAACTCGTGTAGAGATGCGGTACGTATACAAAATGAACTCGGTGGATTAATGGATGCAAAATCACTGGCAGTAACATTATTTATTGCCAGGAGTAAGATCACTCCAAACGGATACAATTAGGGAGTAAAATATGCCAGAAGAAATCTATGTGTTTATTGAAAACGGCAGAATTACAGAGATTAAAACTGAAGCAAAGAATATCAAAGTAATCATCATCAACCTTGATATACGGAAGAAAGGTGAAGAACCTATCATTGAGTTCTATGAAACAGAGCTAAAAAAAAGAGAGTTCTCACTAAACTGAAAGACTTTTTCAGACTGTTCAAACTTTAATGCCAGGCAATTTGTCTGGCATTTTAATTAACACAAAGGAGTTGAAATGAAATATTTACTTGCATTAGTGTTTTTACTCTTCATCAGTTGCAGTTCATCAAATGAAATTAGCTGGATTGAAGAGAATGATTATGTAATTGTTCAGCTTACTGAAGTTAATATCCAAGCTGAGACCTATTATGCGGAGATTACTCTTGAATCAGGTAGAAGAATAGCCGTTGAGCTTGGATTACCCGACCAGTATGGAAAATTAAAAGTTAGAAATAACTTTGGGAAGTTTACTGATATCAAGCTGTACACCAACCTTGATCTTGAATAAGGAGGGCAAGCCTCCTTATAGCTTAAAATTTTCAAAACAAAAAAATTTTGGAATCGTATTTCTCTATAGGAAATCACAAAAACCTTAGAATGAGTTTGAGGTGATCCACAGAAAAGCCAGGCGGATGAGCCTTAGGTACCCACTTCGCTTAAGAGTAGGTTTGGAATTAAATAAATTCTATGCAGATTTTATTTATATGCTTTTCTGGGACAGTAATCTAATCAAACAATCTTTTTAATCAGGGAATACTAATAAATTAAAATTTTAATTTATTTGTCATTTTGACAATATTTTTGCAAAATTTTTCGATTGTCGAAGCTTTTATTATATATTTATACTAAATTAAATTTATCTAGAATTATGGGTTTTTTATGCAAGCTGATTCATTGCAGGTGCTTCACAAACTGGCCTTAACCACACCAGATAAAAGTGTTTTCAATGATCCTACAGATTATCTAAAATGGTATTTAGGCCAGATCCATCCTTTGCTGGACGAAAATGTACAGCTGAGATTTGTAAATATTCAATACTTTTCTTCTGAAAACCTCTGTTCAGAAAATTTTCTGAATGGTAGATTATTAAATATTCCAACAATGATTGATTTAAATAATGTTGGTGAAAATTCTGTTTCGGAAATGTTGAGAGAAATCGCAGCTTTCCTAGCTTCTACAAGCATAATCCAGCAATTTCATTCTGAAGCAAACAGAATAACAATAAACACGTTCGGAGATAAACTAAAAATCGAGACCATTCGTGATGCGAATATTAATGTTAATTGTTGTAATGTAAATTATAATGAGGAAGAAAGACTGCTTTCGATCACAATTCCTGATTTATATAGTAATGATAATTCTAGAAGAATGCTTGGAGAAAATTTCTTTTCGGCAGAAAATTTAGTGTTTGAAAAATTCAATGACGAAAGGAAGATTTTTAATGGTTCAATTATGGATCATAAGTTGAATTCACTCTTTTCATCAGCACAATTAAAAATTATTATTAAGGAAGTTCAGAAGTTTTTAAATAGTCCCGAGATTGTATCCTTGACAGATAAGTATATTGATGATTTTACTCGAATTAGTTTTTATAGAAAAGACAACAACTTTACTGCTCAGATAAGATTTTTTATTGAAACTGCCTTGCTTCACTCATGGTTAAAATCGAATATTTTTGATTACCACTTAGTAGTAACCAGATATCGGGAGAGCATCCCAATTGCTAATGCCGTACTTTTAATTAATACCAATGCGAGACTAAACACTCAATTGTTAAAGATCTTTCAACTCTCACTGAATATCGTTTTCAATAACATCACTCATATGCTTGAGGGAAGCGATATTACTCAGAAAAATACTCTTGTGAAACAAAAACTCAGATCTGATACTTCAATTTCTAACTTTGTGTACTCAAGTTCTAAAATGAAAGCCATTGATTATGAGATTACAAAATTTGCCAGAACTGACGAATCAATAATTCTATTAGGAGAAACCGGAGTTGGTAAAGATTTAATTGCATTTGAAATTCACAAACGAAGTAACAGAGGAGATATGCCATTTATCTCTGTTCCTTTGAGCAGCTTATCAGAACAGATCATAGAATCAGAGTTGTTTGGTTCGGTTAAAGGAGCGTATACCGGTTCAAATGAAAATAAGTTGGGAAAATTTGAACAGGCAGAAGGTGGCACTTTATACCTTCCTGAGATATCAGAAATACCACTGAACATCCAGATCAAACTACTTGAGTTCATTCAGTACAAGAATGTACAAAAAGTAGGAGGCAAAAATTCAAAATTAAATGTACGTTTAATATTTGCATCAAATAGTAATTTGGAAGATTTATTGCGAAAAAGTCTAATACGCAGTGATTTTTATCATAGAATTATGGTGCTGAAAATAGTAATACCACCATTAAGAGATAGAAAAGAAGATATTCCAACATTGGTAAAGTATTTTGTATCGAGACATTCTATGAGAATAGTTGACGAAGAATATTCCTTTGATCAAGATGCAATAGAAATGCTAAAAAATATGGTTTGGAGCGGAAATGTAAGGGAATTAGAGAATTTTATAATCAGAGCTATAGTAAATTCAAGACAAAAATTAATTTCAATAGATACTTTAGATGAACTACAAGAAGGTAACCTTAATAATGATCTGAAGACGAATGAAAATTTTAAATCAAAGGAAAAAGAATTTAAGAGACAATACTTCCTTAATTTAATGGAAGAGACAAATTCATCAATCTCGGAAGTAGCCAGAATTTCCGGACTGACAAGGCAGGCAGTATATAAAATATTAAATGAACTCGATATCCCTCATTAAAGAAATGTAAACTAATATTTACATAATTTAAAATTTAGTTTACACCTCAAAGTTTACATTAAACCATTTCCTCCATTTTGCCTTGATCATTATCGGCACATCTATTGTCTGATAAATTTAAACATCAGGTTTATATGGATCCAACATCAAACAAATCAGAAACCAAATCATTAACAGATAAAAAAAAATCAGATTGGTATAGACTCTGCCCCAATTGTGGAAACTTTTCCCATAAAATTGAAAATCATTCTTATTGTTCTATTTGTGGGACTAAACTAATTGAAGAATGTCCAAACTGTAAAACTAAAATTGAAAATCCTACTGCAAAGTACTGTGTTAAGTGTGGTATAAAAATTATTAAAACTAAATAGATATAAAGGACTAAAATTTCTAAGGTGGAATTGCAAGTCAATATTATTTTGTCCATTCAGTAATAAACGATGTGGGTTTGTTTGTAAATGCAATTAAACAAAGGAGAAATAAAATGAGAATAAGGCTGATTCACTATCTAATGGTTTTGTTTTTACTATTATTTTTTTATTCTTGTGAGAAATCGACGGAGCCAGAGCAGGAAGAACCTGAACCAACTACAATAAATATGGGTATTCAGTATAGTGGTAGTATCAATTCTACTAAAGAAACCCAAAGTTATTTGTTAAAACCAACAGCAAGTGAGTTCATACATATAGTATGTACTGAGAGCATTCAGTATTCTGAATTTAATCCTAAAATTAGGCTTATTGATTATGTGTCCAAGCAAGTATTAAAGGAGGCGGCAAATAATTCGCAGGCCGTAATTGTAAATTTTAATACTGAACCTGCTAAGGTCTATGAGATACAGATCTTGGATTGGGAAGGCACAAAAACCGGTGGCTATCGTCTCTTTGTAGAAAAAGACAACGATGATGGGAAAGAACTAATTAAAGATCAAAACATAAATGGGATAATTAACTATCCAAGAGATACCGATGATTTTATATTAAAAATTCCTGATTTAGGATACTATCATATCTCTATAAAAGAAAAAATTCCATATTCTGAGTTTGATCCTAAAGTTGGAATTCTTGACTATGCAACAAAACACCAAATCGCCGGTATGAGCCACAACAGTGAAGTAATATTTGTAAATAAAAATTTAGGACAAAATTTGCATTACTGGTTAAGAATTCAAAACGCATATGAAGATAAAAGCGGAGAGTACGTTATAACTTATATGAAAGATCCTGATGATAGTACAACCTTTACTATTACGCCGGTAAATTATTTTGGTCATATTGATTACATAAAGGATGTTGATAAACTTTATTTTAAGCCATCACTTAGTGGTGACTATAAATTTGTCCTTTCTAAAGATTTTCCGAGTACAGAATATAGCCCCAGGCTAAATATACTTGACCAATATGGAGGTTTACTTCAGGGAGTTTCTTCATATGACTCTTGTATAATAAATATCAATTTGGAGTCACTAAAAACTTATGGGATAGAAATAAAGGATAGGTTTTTAGGTGGACCAGGTGGAGTAAATGGCGGTTGGGGCAAATATAGATTTAGAATTGAAAAACCATGAATACTAATTACAATTTTTAATTTTGGAATTGACTGTGATTTCCATTAGAATAATTTTCTTTGCTTTTCTCATCAGTAGATTTACATTTTGCTTATTTGCTCAGGAAATAATCGTACCTGTTTCTGAAAAAAATCGATATGCGTGCTCTTCTTTTCTGGAACCGAGTAAAGTTTCAAGTTATGGTCCTGAGAATATTAGTGACTTTGACCAAAGCACTGCTTGGGTTGAAGGAGTAAAGGGAGATGGTGTTGGTGAATGGGTAGTAATATATCTAGGGAAGGTTGAAGATATGAAGGATATAAGCGAATTAGAAATTACAATCTATTCTGGTTACCAAAAGAACAATGATACTTTTGAGAATAATAGTGCTCCAACGAGCTTGAAGTTTGAGTTGAATGTGATTGATCAAGTTGTTTCGAGTGAAATAATGTTTGAACCAAAAGATAAATATGAATTAAGAGGGGCACGTAAAATAACTCTTAAAACCACAAGTACTCAAGCAAAACAAGGATCTCTGTGGTTAAAAATTACAATTCTTAAAGTTCAAAAAGGCAAGAAATGGGATGACACAGCAATAAGTGAGATTATATGCAATTTTAAGAAAGCAAATCCATTTAATATTCATTCTATTATAAACCAATTTCAAAATGCACTGAACAATAGAAATGAATCGAAGATCAAGTTGATGTCTAAGTTAAATGTAAATAAAATATACAGCGCTTTCACAAACCAATATGAAGAAGAATTAAATCCTTATTGTTGTTTAGCGAAACCTGAAATTCACAGTTTTGACACAGTATTACTATATGCTACAGGCGGCGAGGTTGCAAATATATATGCCATTTTTCGTTATGAAAATCATCAGTGGATATTAAAACAAATAGTGAAAATTATATTTAATTTTTAGGGGAGAAAGAAATGCAATATATAATAATCGCTACCATATTTATAACTAATATTTTAACCGATAATATAATTGCTCAAAAAGTTTGGATCAGTAATTTGGGCGATTATTTTCCTGTAGAGAAATTTGTTATATGTAATGAAAATGTAAAACCAGGAAGGTATGTTTCTTTTACTGAAAGTGGAGACACTTATTATGAACTTACATTATGCAAATGTAACGAAAATTATTCGGCAGAATTTTCTTCAGGGTATGTCGAAGATGAAAATAAAGAAATAATTAAAGTGAATAATTTTTCAATCAAAGAGGGAAAAATTAATTCGGAAATAATTAGTGGTACTTTATCCTGTTTGGCTTTCAACAAAAAAAATATTTCAGGATTTTTAATTAAAAATCCCTTTGCTCCAAATGAAAAAATATTTCTTGAATATTTAAACTGAGGTATAAAATGAAAAATTATGTGATTATTTTATTAGGAAGCATTCTGTTTGCCTGCTCTATTGTTCAGTTCGCCCAAACTAATAGAACTGTTAAGAGCCAGAATGAAGATTTTGAAATATTCTGGCAAAAATTTTCAAAAGCTGTAATAAATAAGCAAAAAGATAAGGTGATTTCACTTACTCATTTCCCATTCTACAGTGATTACGGTTATTTAGATAAGCAGAGATTCTCAAAAAACTTTGATTGGTTATTTGATGAGGACATGATTAAGGGGATAAAAAATTCCAAAATAGATCAGTTAGTTAGTATTGGGGAAAATGAGAGCGTTGAGTTGAATAGACTTAATACAGAAGACGCGAATAAGATACTTAAGTTCCTAAAATTATCTTTGGGAAGATCAATTTACTACTTTAAATATCATTGGGTTGAAGAAACTACCGATCAATACTTGGAATTATGGAATAATCTTATTTTTATTCAGTTTGAAGACACTTTTAAATTGGTTTCAGATCAAGATCCATGGAAATTACAAGGATAAACTATTAAACATCTAAGTATTGGAGTCAATCATGTGGAAGAATTCAGTATTTTGTTTCATTATTTTTATACTCACTAGTTCACCGAGCAATTCACAAATAATTGATGATTATGATATTACGAGGGAAACAGTTAAAGAATATTCTCTGCATAACTTTGATTACAATGTTTTTCTCAGTTATGTGAAAGGAGTAAATTTTTTAAAATATGAAAATCTAATGATATATGATTTTCTTGGATTTGAACAATTAAATTATCAATCCAATGTTCTCACTAAAAATGTTAAAACTTTTTGTTATGATCCTAATAATTTAAATATATTGTATTTAATTGATGAGAATAACGGATTATGGAAATCCTTGGACCGTGGACGAAATTGGTCAAACATTAAAAATAATATTCCTAACAATATTAAATTATTAGCAGTATTAGTTAGTCCTATAACCCCCGAAAAAATTTATTTAAAGACATCTCAAGGATTATTTTTTACAAAAAATGCAGGATTTTCTTGGCAAGAAATACAAAGTCCAGATTTAATCAACGACGTTATTATTGATTCAAAACAGGATGGTGGAATATTTATTCGTTCAAAAAATATAGTTTTTCATACATCAAATGACGGTTCGACATGGGATAAATATTTTGAAATAAATCTACCACAAAAGATAAACATTGAGCAAATTCACTTAATCAATGATGCTGAAAAATTTTTTTTAATTCGTTCATTTGATAAACTTTTTAGATTCGATCCGAAGTCTGGATCGTTAGTTGATGTATCGCCTGTCAATGATTCTAGGGATACTCTTAGAGCAAGCTGTCTATATGTAGATAAACATTCAATTATTATTGGAACGTTTAATGGAATATTTGTATCTAGTGATCGTGGTCTTACTTGGATATTTCATAAAATTAATGATTTAAATAATAGTAGTTGGATTATAGGTGTTGGAAAAAATCCCCTAGGAAAAGGGCTTTTACTAGCTAATCAAAAAGGAGAAATTTTTAATTTATCTTATTCGGGTTTAATTAATGGTTTAAACTATGGTTTAGTGTTAAATTCAAACTTGTTAGACTTAGAAATGCGTGAATCAGAAAGCAAAGTAATCTTGAACGCACTAATTTTAAATAGTGACCCACTTTATAAATATAGATATGGTGTTTGGAAATCGACAGATTACGGTAAAACTTGGACTCCCACATTTATTTTTGATCATACACCCCAATCTGATTATCCAAGAGAATGGACTCCCAAATTCTTTGATTCACCAATCGAAAAAAATCATTTGACAATGATCGAGTTTAATCAGATATATGAATCAAATGATGGAGGGTATAATTGGAGCAGATCTGACTTAACAAATTTCAAATATGCGAATGATAATATTTTAAAGAGAGTTTTTGATCCTTTTGAAAAACAAATAAGTTATTTCCTTGCTGGTGTAAATGAGATTGAATTGTTCAGATATGATAGAAACACCAAATCTTCAATGTCCTTGAATCAGGTTGTTGGATATCATGAAGGAGACATGATAATTTCAAGCAGTAATAATAAACACTTACTAACTAGATATTTCAACTTAAGTGAAGACGGGGGCTGGACTTGGATAGAAAAGAAAAATGGTTTAAGTACCTTTTCAAATTTCAGAGAATACTCTAATGGGGTTGTTAGCCTACATTACTTTAAAAATAATACTGCTATCGCCTCTTTTACCCCTGTACAGGGAAGTATTTCACACGATTCTTATCAATTAATAAGATCTGATGATTTTTTAAAATCGTGGCGATTGATTTGCTCTATTCCATATGAAAAATTTCATAAAATTTATAGTACCTATGTTAGCTCAAATGATCCTGATTTGTTTATGGTTACCTATTCAGATAAAGACACTAAGAAAAACAAAATGATAATTAAAACTGGAATCAGCGATAATCTTAGTCTAATTGAATTACCTGGTTGCGAAATTAACTTTGTGAAATATATTAGGGGAAAATTATACTTAGGATCTAAATGTGGAGCTTTTGTATCAGATGATTATGGTAAAAGATGGAGAAATCTTGGTTTCGTAAAACAGTCTGAAAATGAACATTCAGATAGTGCAGTTATACTGAATGAGGATACCAATAACACTCCCACTGAAACTAGTTCAACTAGATTAGAAAATCTAGCAAGTCATTTTAATGGTACTTGGAAAGGTAAATATAAATGTAATCAAATGGAAGCTGGAGTATCAATGAAATTTTCAGCATCTACCGATGGCAAATTAACAGCCATATTTTATTTTTATCCTTTATCGACCTCAAGCTTACTTATTAAAACTGGATCATTTGCTCTCGAGGGAGAATTTCTCGACGATAATACTTTTAAACTAGATGCTAAGAAGTGGATTAATAAACCATCCAATTATGAAATGTTTGATGTTATAGGAAAAATTGAAAGTAATTATGAAGAGATTAATGCAAACATACTTCATCCAAGCTGTACAACTTTTAAACTCAATAAAATTAATAGTAATTATAATTAATTATCATATTTAATTTTCAGTAACATTATGCTTAATTATTATAGAATCCAGGCCCAAGTTATAATAGGAAATCCTGATAAGTAAATGTTTGTATTAAGAAAAGTAAAAATTTTAAGAATTATTTATATGGTTATTTAAGAAAATTGTTCTGAGTTAAATATTTAATTAAAGGACAGAATAAAAGATGAAAAAAATATTATTTTATTTCTTAGCTTTAATAACACTATTTTTTTTGATACGTTGTGATAATGAACCAAAACCGGAAGTATTTGGGTGGTATGTTGTTTTGAATAATAAAGAGTTGATAAAATTACAACAACAGCAGGATGTAAAAAATATTCGAGCTACTGGGGGGGATTATGTTGGTTTCTCAACCCTATCTAAAATTATTGTACCTGACACCACAATTCATTTTATAATTTTTGATAATGGATTGTCGAGCTTAACTCAAAATCTTAAACTTTGCAGTATAAAATTTGTTGATGGTGGTATCAGAAACAACTATTGGGTTGATGTTAAACTTTTTACAGTTGGGCAAAATATTCCTATAGAAATAACGCCGATTAATGATGAATCACAGATGTATAAAATTGTTCCTAAATTAAAACTAATTAACGGTAACTATGCTCTATACTTAAGTGATGCTAAAAAATTCAATAAGAATTCGATGATATTTGACTTCAAAATTAGCGTTGGAGAAGAAGAAATTAAAATGCCATCTAAAGAGTGGCTCTCAGCTGATATATCTATTCACTATAGCGCTTATGGAGATAGTGTCGAATCTGTAGCTATTATTAACATCACCGATTATGAAAAGAGATTTGATTTAATAGTAGATATTACGTTTAACTATATGGGTAAAAAATTAGTAAGGCAGCATAAATTAGGATATGCTTATGACAAAGATAAGAAGAAGTGGAAAAATCAGTCATACTCAATGCCACCCTTAATGAATGATTATACCTCTCCTTTCAGATCGCTTAATTAATTTTAGTTAAGAATAATGAAAATTAGATATGTGGAATTACTTGAGTTATTTCACATCAGTAAAAAATACTTAAGGAGAATCAAATGAAAATCAGAAATATCATTTTATTAGCAATATTATTCACTATTCTTTCGTTTCCTCAAAGCAATAATAGTATTGTTCTTAAGTTCGACAAAAAGAACATTATCCTTGGAACTACATTATCTGATTTTAAAAAACTATTTCCTGAAATATCATTAGTTAATTCAAATAATAACGATGGGATTTATAAATTGACAACTGATAATTACAATTTAAAATTGTATTTCAACAGTGATGATTCAAATGTTAATAATTTGATCGCATTAGAAGCAACATGCTATTCTGAAGAATGTTATTTTGGGGAATCTTCTTATGATGTTATAGCAAAACAACTCAAAAATGATGACAGACTTTTGCATCAAGTTAATGATGGTAAAGGGACGAATACAAAATACTATCATTATCCAGGATATTTAGTTATTGATGAGCAATATATTGGTTTAGAAACAGGCGATCCTGCATTTACCGTAAGCTTAGTTGATTTAAGATATTTAGATAAATGGCCTTATAATATAGACGATTCTGCACTTTATGCTTTATCAACTAGAATAGAAAATCTTGCCATTCATTTTAATGGTACTTGGAAAGGTAAATATAAATGTAATCAGGTTGAAACCGGATTAACATTGAAATTTTCAGCCTCTCCAGATGGAAAGTTAACAGCTATATTCAATTTTTATCCTTTATCATCTTCGAACTTACTTGTCAAATCTGGATCATTTGCTCTCGAGGGAGAATTTTTCGACGATAATACATTCACACTGGAAGCAAAGAAGTGGATTAATAAACCATCCTATTATGAAATGGTTGATATAAAAGGGAAAATAGAAAGTAATTATGTTGAGATAAATGGCGTTATAGTTCATCCAAATTGTTCGACCTTCAACTTGATCAAACAAAATTCAAAAGTACAAACAAGTGAAAATGTTGAGAATCAGAATGAAGGTTTTGAAATATTCTGGCAAAAATTTTCAAAAGCTGTAATAAATAAGCAAAAAGACAAAGTAATTTCGTTTACTTATTTCCCTTTCTACAGTGATTACGGTTTTTTAGATCAACAGAAATTCTCAAATAACTATGATTGGTTATTTGATGAGAACATGATTAAAGGGATAAAAAATGCCAAAATAGATCAGTTGGTTAGTATTGGGGAAAATGAGAGCGTTGAGTTAATTAGACTTAATACAGAAGACTCTAATAAGATACTTAAGTTCTTAAAATTATCTGTTGGTAGAGTAATTTATTACTTTAAATATCATTGGGTTGAAGAAACTTCTGATAAATACTTAGAATTATGGAATGATCTTGTTTTTATTCAGTTTGAAAACACTTTTAAATTAGTTTCAGATCAAAATCCATGGATAAGTTTTTAATTACAAGGATAAACTATTTTACAACTAAGTAATAGAGGTAATTATGAGGAAGAATTTAGTCTTTAGTTTAGTCTGTAAAATAATTTGTGTAAATGGGTTTTAGTATTAAAGAACATTTTTAATCTCTGATCAAAAATAATTAATAAATGGGATAAAGCAAAAGTCCAATTTGCATAGGCATAATAGTTACCTATTTAATTAACTAAAATATTACCCAGCAAAACATTCAAGCGGTCTGTAAGTAATTCAAACTTCTGATTGATCTCATCCAACTCATAGATTGAATCTGAGTCAATTCCTTGTGCCCTTTATATTCTAAAAATTACAAACCCCATTTTTCATAGAAAATCGGATTAACCTGAGAATGAATTTGCAGAAGATCTGAGAATTGATGGGGGCGTCTTGCTAGGTACCCAAGTTGGCAAGATTAGGTTTGAATTTATTTATTGGATTGCTCCAATAAATAGTTAAGTCCATTCTCAATGATCTCGTGGAAGAGTATTATTCTGCCTCCTAGTTTTTCTTTACTTTCTGTTTTTTTAACTTCATTAAGCCCTCTCAGTTTTACCAGTTCATTAAATTTTTGAATGTCATCAGGCAAGAAGACGGGATTATGAATTAGCTCCTCGTGACAATCATAACAAAATGTTGCGGACTGTCCTTCATATTTCCAAGGACATTCATTAAAAATAGCATCTCGCACATCCCCTGGTCTATTCTTAGATCTTCCAAAAAATCTTTCAGCCACATAATGATGTTTTGTTGCGTGTGATCTTCCTTTTATTGTAGGTTTAGCATATTCACCATCCCGATGAAGTTCACAACCACACAGCGAGCAAAATTCTTTAGTCATTTTTAATTTTTTATAATATTATTATTTTAATCAAACAGTCCTGGTTCACTCAGATTCTTCTTAACAGTGTCAATTCTTTTAATCATTTCTTCAACTTCAAGCTTAGACATCTCAATAAGTAAAGGTCTTAACTCAAGCCATTTAGCTTTAGCTTGTACACAGGTCATTTTCATAGCTTCTAATTTATATTCTTTCATAAGTTTAAAGAATGACATATCCTGAACCTTATTGCATAGTGCACCGGCAAAATAAAATGTTATAAATTGACCTCTCTTGGATGGTAAATCGATTTTTTCACAAGCCGTTCTAAGAATTTCTGTGCCCTCGCTTGTATGTTTGTCAATCGCAGTCCAATATTGAAAATTAGTGTTATTATTTGGTTCAATTTCTATCACAGGAAGAATTGGGTAAGTCACTGAAAGATAGGCAGCAGCAAACATAATTGCCCTATCCTTCCAACTTCTTTTCATTTCTTCCCTTGCAGCTTCAATTCTTTGCTTATGTTGAAAATATGATGGCTGTTGTTCTATCCATTCCCAAAACTCAGCATCATTCTTCATAGCATCTGAAACTCTTTGAATACCTTCACGTTGTGTCGTGTCTCCTTTGAGTGCTGTATTTTCCCAGTTATTCAATCTGTTTGCAAGATAAGCCAGACCGTCACAATCTTTATTCTTTACTTTGCAGGCAAAAGCTTTGTATTGTTGCAGAAGTTCGTAATCACTGCAGTTAAAATTTAATGTGTTTGCATATGGCCAGCACTCTTCATAACCTATAACTGCAAGTCTGTTTTTAAGCCAATGCCGTTGGCCTTCAATATCGATCAAATATTTAAATACTTTTTCTACTAACTCTACATTACCCCTCCTAACTGTCTTTTGAATTAATGAGTGCTCTAGTAGATATGGGCTTGGTTCAATATTGTCCATAATATTCTTTGTAAAAATTATTTAGATAATTAAATTTAAGTAATTTATTAAACTGAAGGGAAATAATGATGGTTAATGTGAAAAGTTTCTTTACTTTAAAAGAGTTTAGTCTACACCATAACAAATTTAAATGGGTTGATGAAGAAGCGGAGATGATGAAAGCGGGTAAAAGTTGGACTCATATTTTTAGAATCGGAACGGAAGAAGATCTTCTCGCTGGTGAAATTTATCGAGTTTTAGAAAAAGATGGATCTGAAACTTATTATTTGATTGAGTATTATGTCTTAGAAGGGAGTCGAAAAGCGTGGGGAGAGAGCTGTAAAGTAAATTGTATACCGAGAGGACCCGTGAAATTAGGCGATCCCATTCCGGATAAACTAGGCTTTTACAAAATTCAAAGGAATATTAAAAAATTGTTATAAGCGCTGTGCACGTGCTTTTAATTAACTAATATATTCCCAAGTAAAACGTTCAGGAGATCAGTAAGTAATTCAAATTGATTGTTTATTTCTTCAAGTTCTCTAACGGAATTAGCATCCGTTTTATTTTCCAGTTCAATATATCTTTTAGTCAACTTCATCGACGTGAATTTGATATCAAAGAATTCTGAATATAACTCTTCAGAGATTATCGGTAATTGTGAAAGTTCTTCAGCAAAGTCACCAAGAGTTAGATCTGTCCGGTCGAATAATTCGTCAGGGATTTCAAAACCATAAACCATTTCTAACTCAGAAAGAGTAAGGATCCAGTCAATTTCAGTAAGGTTATCGTTAAATAAACCAGAGATAATGATCTCTGGTGAATATTTATTCCTTACTTCTGATTTATAGTCGAGCAATGTAGCCAAGGTATAAAGATATCTAAGCATAGTCTGAACCTGGTTTAATTTCTCTCATTGATGGCGTAGTGTAACTTCTTGCTTCATCAAATGGGTTTTTGGGTTTATTTAACTTAGCATAAAGTTTTAGAAAGACTGTGTTGGCTTTTTCTTTAGGCCTATTCTTTTGCTTTTCAAGCATTTGTTTATCGATATTATTTTTCATTTTAATTCCTCCATAAATTTATTTGTTTAATTCAAGATACTGGTGAAATGCTTTTTTGTTAAACAGTAAATCAAACCCCATACCATCAGGGCTCATAACGTGCATTTCATCCCTATGCTTGACAGCAATTATCAGACAGCCAAGCGGAATAGAAAATTCTCCATATTTTTTTTCAACCAATCGCAAGACATTGGTATCAGCTACGTGGAAGTAAGATCGATCGTCGTGCCAATAGTAACCATCGAGCCAGTAATCACAAGTATATGTTAGCTTGTAGCTATTCACTAGCTCTACCCTACTTTCCTCGTAGGCTTTATCAAATCGTCCGTAATAAAAACCATCAAGAATCACGTTTGGGTTTGCTAGAATTGTTTTCTCATAAAATTTAGTATCTAATTTATCTGGATATATTATTGGATTCATTTTTAATTTCCTCCATTGGGAATATTAAGTGCTTATAATAAGCTGCTGGGACTGATCCTCTCTGCACCCCAGAATAAATAGCCGATTTTATATTCACTGGTCTTCGCCAATTTAGAACCTGACTCAGATATTTAATTGTTGAAAAGCTAATGTATTGATCCAGCATCCTGCTAAGTTCTTCAGCCGCCTTGTAGCAACCATATTTTATCCAAAGCTGCTCTACTTCCTCAAGTCCTATTTTACTAACTAATGTATTGGTCATTGTGTTTTGTCTATTGCCTATTTTCTTGTTATCCCTAGTCATAATTGCCTCCTTATTTGTTATCCCTACCACGGTTTAAGATTATTTATCTGGTTGTTTTGTACCAGACCAGTGATTAAGTGTTCATTCAAAATCACTCCAGTGATTATAGAATAACTGCATAATCACTGTATAAACTTTTATTACGATCCAAAATCAAACATCAGTGACTAAGTGATTATCAAATCCCTATTATACCTGTGTACACACAGAAATAAGGGGTAAGGTAGTAGAGTAGCACAGCTACTTATTTAATATTTTGATTTCAAAAACTTATAAATAATAATCACTTAATCACTTTTATTATAATACAATTCAAATTCAAAGAATATGCAGTGACTATGGTAGTTTTACATAGTCACTTTTTTAAGCTCAATAATCACTTAATCACTTTAGTCAAATAGTGATTTAGTTTTATTAGCCACCTTACCACCCTTTGGATCTTCAAGCCAGAAATAATTATTTCCACTAGACTTCCTATCCATATAATCAAACTTCAAATAATCTGCATAAAGTTTAGTCCAATTGGTAAATGTCCTCTGCTTCAACCAGGTAAAGTCAGTAAATTGAAATTTGAAATCATTATACAAAGCAGTCTTTTCGTATTCTGATCCTACCTCAATACTTTGTTCTGCAAATTCTACAAATTCAGGTGAAGTTTTGTCTAATAATTTTCTTTTATCAAGATTTATTTGCTGATACTCTACCAACCCCTCCTTTAGATACAGCTCAACACATTCAAGCATAAAATTGTCAAAACGATTCCATTCATCTGAATCCCAATCATCGAATAAACGCTTGCCAAAATCATCCAGTGGCTTATGGTTCTCGTTGTAATGATCAGAAAATTCTACTTCAAATAATCTGTCCTCATAACTCGCACCCTGACCTTTTATTGTGTAGTTTGTACTTACAAGCAGCTTAGGTGAATCTTCAAACTTCAATGTAAATGGTTTTTCTTTTTTATTCTCGATTGTCATATCATCAGTAGTTACAGAAAACAATCTTTCGAAGTCAAATTTTCTTGTTACATCATTGAACTCAAGTATCTTGGTGTCAAGATAAACCTCCTGAAATGTGAACCTTTCAGTGAAAGTAAAATTTTTACCATCAATCCTGGAAGATTTTTTCAGCTTACTCAAGGCTTTGCCGTAAATACTTTTTCCTGTTCTACCATTTGGCTCTCCATCATCAGGAATTTTTTCATCAACCAGGACAACTACTTTTGCATTGGCACTGTCTTTATATCCGTGCAGCAAATATCCGATTGATGATTTAATAGTTTTTAATCTGTCATCTGATTTACCAGCAACATTAAACAGGAATTGTTCATAGACTGATTTCTGTTTTACATCAAGTGGAGAAAAATCTCTTTGTATTATCTGAGATTTCCATATTCTGCCATCAAGCTCTGAGTAATTATGCAAAGTAACGCCATTATTTTTTTCAACCTTAACAAACCCATTCTTAAAATAGAAGTTTGCTTCGTCCTTCTTATCTCTAATCACATATAAATCAATTGAAGGAATACATTCAATCAATCCTTTGCTAAAATATCTGCCATTCCTATCGAGCAATTCATTAAGCAGCGCTTCTTCATAATAGTTGTTCTCTTTATAGAAGTCTTTAATGTGTTCAATTATGAAATCTTTTATCTCCGAGAGCTCATACTGCTCAACAACATTATTTTCTGATTTTACAAATACATAAGAGCTATCAAGATATTTTTTTGCAAACCCTTGTTTCTCTAGGAATTTCATATAGCTGTACATCTTTATTTTTACTTTACCTTTACCCCTGGTGCTTCTTGTAATCCTCCAATACTCTTTTTCTTCTTTTCTATATGATCCTAAAAAACCTTTTATGTACTTCTTGATTTCTGGATCAGTCTTAGGTTCATTATTCTGAAGGTTCCAATATCTAACAATATTCTCAATTGATTTATCTGGCACATCGTAGTTGATTAGATGACCAATAATCTTACCAACCTGTTCGTGTCTGCCTCCAGCAGATCTGTTTGCCCATATCTCGTCATAATTAGTATTGTCATCTTCGTCCTCTTCTGTGTCATCATCAGTTACCTTAATCTTTTCAGATTCAATTCTTAAAGCAACTAGCTGATCGTTCGCACTTAATTCATCAACATCAACGTAATCAACTGTTCTTTCTTGAACTGCCAGGGTCTTAATATTCTCAATAGATAAATTCATCACCTCATTATAGGATAAAGGAATCGCTCTCAGACCTGACTTGGAATTTAATGTGTTAAGTACTCTAATGAAGAAAGTCCTTTTATAAATACTGTAATCATAATGATCGAAACCTTTGGTTATCTCCTCAGCAATAAATTTTATCTGTTTATGTAAATGTGTCGAAGGTGTAAAACCGCCAAACAGTTCAGCGGGTATTCTTATGTGAAAACCTTTGCTACCGCTAAAATTTAACCTGAGATGATTTGGTTCTATTTCGTATTTATGATATAAGTGTTGCAGAAAGTTTCGAATTGTTTCGAGTGAAACATTTAGGTCTTTATGATCGATATCAAGGGCTAAGCAATCAGCGTGGATAGCTTTATCGTAACCTGCGAGTGTGTGATTGCCTTCATCATCTACGTGCTCATTAAACCAAATTTTTAATTCTTTGGAATGTAAAAAGATTGATTTGAAAACATTCTTATCGTTCAGCCTATATACATTCTTATCTGATATTTTATGAAACTTATGTCTCTTGCCATTTATTGAATATTCAGTAAAACTAAATTCTTCGTTATACATTTTGGTTCCTCCATAATGGTTAGGAGGTTAATTGTACATTAGTGCTTTTACAGTCTTGATTGATGTTTGAAACTGATGTGGACTTACCTTTATCTTATCGTAAAAATAATCCTGGACTAATGCACGGAGTCCGTCACTGTCTTCAAAGAAGAACACGGACTTATTATTCTCATTTATATGTTCCTTTATTTTGTATCCAAACAAAACAAGCGTGGATACTAAATAGAAATCTTTTGTCTTAAACATTTTGCTTACCTCGTTATGTTTTCATTGTGCATCTGGAATGCTCTCCAGATAGAAGAGCACTCCTATTTATTGTATGTTATCCGTTTCCAGTTGTCATAATTTTTTAGATTTAATTTCTACAGCTACAGGTTTATTAGTATAGCTGCTGTAAATAATTCGCTCAATATCAGGTTCGCTTTGAAGAGTAAACTCATAAGCATTCTGAGCGGCGTGATCTGGATATACTCCTATTGATCTGACTTTACCAATTAACACTGTTGTAATTTGGTTCTCAGCCTTATCATAATTAAAGATGTATGCGTATAGCTTATCCTCATCAAGTTCTCTGTTAGTATTAAATATTAGTTTATCCTGGTTGCTGCGTATAAACTCAAGCATCAAGTGATAACTCATACTCTGCAATACTTCAACCCAACCGATAACAGGGATTTCATTGCTGTTAATTTTTATTTCCATTTTGTTCTCCGATTAAGAGTTTAATTAAGCCTGTACAGACTTTAATAATGATTTGTTTTCGGTTTAATAGTAGTGCGTTGTTGAAGTGAGCAAGTTGTCTTTTTGAAGTTTTAATTCGGGTAGGCTCTGATAAACCAACTCTTATTCAATATATTTAAATTTTGTCATGCTGTCAAGTGCTTATGCACTTTCCTGAATTGGTAAATAATATTTATTGATCAGGGGCGATCCTGACCGCTATAATTGTTAATTTAAAGCGTTTATTATTCATTTTTTCAAGGATAATTGAATATGCCACCATTACACGCTGTAACCATAAAATATGGTTCAGTAAATGCTTTAAATGCTCAAAAACCTAAGGATATATATCCAACAGGTTTTCCGTTTACTCTAAATCCTACTGAAGGCTGTAGTTTTTCATGCAAATTCTGCTATTCCCCAACATCTCCAGTTGGAATCTTTAATAGAAATAACCATTTCTTTAATGAGGCAGTTATAAAACTGGATATTGCTGCTTCATTAGACAAAGATCTTGATCGCCTTTCTGATCTCCCCCAACATCTTAAAAGAGTTCAAATTAATGAACACAGTGATTACTATTTAATTGAAGTATTAAAAGAGCTTGATGCGCAAAATCGTGACGTAATGTTGGAAATACTTGAAGCTTTTCAAAACCACTGGATCAACGGAAACAAATGGATGCTGCACATCTTGACCAAGAGTCATCTAATCGAAAGACATATTGATAAATTAAAACAAATGAAAGAGATGATTCAGGTAGAGATGAGTTTTTCGACTCCTTATGAAAATCAGCTTCGTGATCTGGAACTTTACACGCCTTCTATTCAGAAAAGGTTGGATACAATCGAAAAATTATCTAAAGCTGGAATATTTGTCCGTGTTATGGCCATGCCATTTTATGGTGGTGTCACTGAACTGGACGAATTGAAAAGAATTACATTTGATGCGGGTGCAAAAGCTTTGAAGAACAAGGCATTAAATTATTTCGACTGGAATGAAATAAAAAATATTACATTCGACGATCTTATTCAAAATAAACTTTCCAAGTCGAGTAACAGAAATGATACCATTATTAGTCAGAATCATATTATAAAAAGTGGAGAGGAATATCTGGTAAACGGCCAAACGGAAACAATCGACATTGTAATGCCCTCAGATAAAGCCTGGGATGCAATGAGTAAATTTACAGAACGGTCATCAGTTCATTCACTGACAAAAGTCGAAATGGGTTACGACGAATTAAATGATGTTAACTGGAGTTATATAAAAAGTAAAATTGTTAATTTACAGAGTTCAATTAGGACTAATATTATGAGTAATTCAAATCTATCAGCTGCGCAAAAATTTTATTCACCATATTTTCCTGAATTACTGAAGGAATCCCACGATAAAGAAATTTATGAGGTCAATAGTCCCTTCATATCTAATGACATTGGCAAGAATTTAGAAATTGATAATGGAGGAATATTTACTTGTAAAAAATCCGAGAAGACGGGATATGCTAGCCACTTTTATCAAATGATTGAAGGAATTCCTGAACCTTTTGTTATGGATTACTTCCAATTAATGCGAGACGGAAGTATACTCCCAGATCTACAGATGATTCAGAATTATTCGCAAAATTTATTTAATCAAAAAAATATTTCTGTATTAGATTACCTCAAAAGCAATCGAGGTCTTACAGATTCAACAATTAAGGCCTATCAGATTGGGTATGATAGTCAGAAGAGTATGCTCATCTTTCCAATTCTCAATGCTACTCAAGCGGGTGTTACTGCCGTGAAGTATGTTGAATTTCCGATAAATAAATCCTCAAAAAAAGATGCAGTGATTGGCTATTCAAGACTTCTAAACTACAACAGGATTTCCAATAATATTAAAAACATTACAAGATTTTTATTTGTAAATGACATTCTCGATGCAGTTTATTTGCAACAATCAGGATATGATGTTCTTTATAATATAGAAGAAGAGAGGATCTGGCATCCCGAATGGGATAAACTGTTAAAAGGTAAAGAAATTTTATTTATTTCTGGTAACGTTGAAGAAGCAACTCATTGGGCAAATCAATTTAAGAGCAAGGCAAGTAAATTTATCCAAGTTTTACTGAATGGTAGTGTTTCAAATTTCTTTGTAAAAGGTAATAAATCCAACCTGGATTTTGAGGAAATGGTTAAGACATCCAAAATAATTGATTCAAATTTTGTAAATAATTATGAGCTTATTAAATCTGCGAAGTCTTCGGTTAATAAAAAAAATGAGTTGAATCTTGCTCAGGATTTTATAAATGACAAAATGTATTTCGGTGTCTATATCAAGGAAGAACTAAGCGTGATTACTTCAAACTATGGGAGAATTGAACTTGAAGATCTGGAAAAAGAAAATCTTGAAGCGAGGCAAATAGAAATTGATGAGAGTCGTTTTAGTCTTGAAGGGGTTGAAGATTATCTTTTGAAGAATTATAAGGTAAGCCCACCTGATCTTTTTAACAAAATTAGAGATTACTTAAAGAAATATGTTTTTATAGATAATCAGAATGTTTTTGATCTTCTCTCTATTTGGATAATGGGGACTTATGTATTCAGGATATTCCGACACTATCCTTATGTACATATTCAAGCTGAAAAAGGATCTGGTAAGTCACATTTATTTGAAATAATAAAACCGTTATGCTTCAATGGGGCAATGTATATAGCTCCAACAGCTTCTACACTTTTTAGAGATGTTAATCTAAATTCAAGAACTTTATTATTAGACGAGATTGAGCATTTTAAAAAGAACGACAAAACAGGTTTTAATGGTTTAATGGAAATATTAAATAGTGGTTATGCTAAGAGTGGTGAAGTTCCGAGATCCAGAAGTGGTAAGAAGGGCGGGATAGAAATATACAAGACATACTCTCCAAAAATGTTTGCAGGAATTAGCGATATTAATGATACACTCGACAGCCGAACAATCAAAATTCAAATGAAAAGGAAACTTGAGGAAGAACAACTAGAGCGTTATATAGACAATCAATCAATGCTGGACTTTCATCAATCATTGCGAGATGATTTATATAATTTTGCCCTCCATTATGCACAGGAGATTAATTTGCGATATTCTGGGACCAATAATTATCTAAAGAATTTTGATAGCAGAAGGTATGACATCTGGGCACCTATGTTTATCGTTGCTGATGTTATTGAGTCCGCTTCTAATATGCAATCTGCTACAATTTCTGAGGCACTATTTACCTATTCAAAAACTGAAAATAAATATCATCAAGTCTTGAATGCAGAATCTAGTGAACTGATAAAATTATTGGATGCATTAAACGCAACATTAAAACAAGTCAGATACAAAAAACACGAAGAGCTCGATGGGGAGAATATTTTATATTATTTAACTGATGATGTTTACAATTACACGACGAGTCTTCCTGATTATAGAAGACAAAAAATTTCAAAAAGTAAATTTTCAAGAGAACTTAATAAACTCGGCATTGAAGTCAAAAACACTACTGGCAATGAAAAATGCTATGAGATAAAACTAAATGAACTTGCTGATTTTGCAAAAAGATATAATGTCGAGTTTTCTACAGTTGGTATTATTAGAACTAAGAGCAGTGCATCAACTAAGTTCATACCCAATAGATTATTAGTTACAGAGAATGCGAAAGATCAACCTCTTACAAATCAAATTATCAACACTGTTAAGCAGCTTAATTCAAATGTTAATATTGAAAAAGTTGCCAATGAAAGGCCAACTTATCCTGATAGTTTAGGTATTAGTGAGAGATACAAGTATTTAAGCGAGACTCTTTTACTAGGAACAAGAAGCGAAAGTTCACCATTTACTGCTTGTTTTGAGTCGCCAGGAAATATTGTTGAAGGTATGACAGTAACTACAAACTTGCAGTTCCATTGCAGTAGTAACTGTGAATTTTGTTATCTGCACGGGACACAGACAGGAGAACCTCGTTGGAGAAAAATATATACAAATCTTGATCGCTGGGAAGTAGAAATAAAAAAAGAAAGATTAGTATTTGATTATGCTAATAGTCTTTGGAGCGCAATCTCATTTTATAAAAAAGAAACCTTACCAAAAATTCCAGAGGGATTCAAAGAAGTTGTCGACGATTTCAGAAAAGATATACTCAAATCTAGATCTTCGATTAATGAATTGGAAGATGTGAAAAGGGAGCTTGAGAAAACCTTGACAGATATTTTTGGCAGAATAGGATTGAAAATTGATTACCCAAATGATTACCCAAGAGTTGCTGAAATCAAAAAAGACTTACGATCTTATTTCAGAGAAAATGCAAAGTTGAAATTAAAATTAAATGTAGGAGAATACACTGATATTGTAAGGACAAATCATCTGACTGGACATCTCGATTTTTTAATGCAAAGAATTCAAAGAGATCCAGAATTTAATATCACGATGTATATTAAGTCTGCAGATATAGATGATTTAGTAAAATATAATGGTCACAACAGAGTTCAGGTAACATTAGGATTCAATACTGATTATGCCATTACTAAATGGGAAAAAGACACTTCCTCACTCGATGAGAGAATGGATGCTTTCAATAAAATTCAGAAAGCAAAAGGATTCATAATTCGGCCAAGTATTGAACCCATTATAGCTTACAATGGATTCGTTAAAGAATACCAGGAATTAGCAAATAGGATGAAGAAGGAATTAAATCTTGAAGCTAAGAATGTCTCCAAAATTAGATTCGGTTGTCTGCGAATAGGACCACTGCTTAAACAAGACTTATTGAATTATTTTCCAGAAACTACCTTGTTCTCTGAAACAGAAGAAATGTTTCAGCCAGTAAAGCCAGATAATAAGATGAGGTATGGTGAAGATCTCAGAATCGAAATCTATAAAGTTCTTCTTGAACAATTTGCTTTATATAGAAGTAAATTGGCTTTGGCTTGTGAATATCCTTCTATTTGGGAAAAACTAGGAATGAGCTATAAAGAGCATTTAAAGGACTATGTTTATCAATATCAAGGTTAAAAATTACGGAATTACACTTTTTTATTATAATATTCGAATATTAGGCATTAATTCATCTTAAGGGATAGAAAAGTTCTTTTTTTGTTGAAAATTGGACTATTTATGACCAAATTTTTATGATCTTCATAATTTATAAATTATCGGCAAAATAAGTGTAATAGTGTAATGTTGATTTTTAAGCAATTTTCAAAGATTTTGCAAAATGCCTTATAAACTAAAAAAAATAATCATCCAAAGGGACAATTTTAACGACGATACGGAAACTCATATCCGTCAACTAGATTCTGAAATTGACTCTCCATATGCTGCTGGCAAACTACAAGATTTAATTCCAATAGAGTTGCAGCATAATGAAGGTTGGAAGTTAGAGTTAAGCACTTCCCCTCTATTTAATGCAGCAGGACTAGAAAAATTAATTCCAGAGGTTGGTCCAAAAGGTATTTATTATTTAGAACTTCGACCAGGATATAAACTTAAACAAATTATGGTAGATCCAGATGAAGTTGTTGTTGATATTTTCATTGGTCCAATTGATACACTGATTTACAGTTTTTATAATCCTACAAGAAGAAACTCCATTTCCATTACCGCTTCGATTGAAAAGGACTCACAAATATATTCAAAACTTAAATCTGATTTGTCTGACATCCACTGGAGACAATATTTCATTCGTTTAGCAATGGATAGGGTTCAAGAAAAAGAAATTGAAAATAAAATATCTGCAAATATGAATGCTAAAGAAGTAGCAGATTATTTAGGAGTAAGTACGAAGACTATAAGAAACTGGACAAGTGAAGGAAAGATTCCTTCGGTCAAAATAGGAAGTTCCGTTCGATATCCAAAGGAACGCATAGATAACTGGGTAAAGAGTAAAGAAAAAAAAGTCGTTCGGAGTAATGCATCTAAGCAAAATTATTAATAAATTTGTGCCAGATTTGTGCCAGCTCTTTGATTATATACAAGGAATTGTAGGGATATAGGTTCCATTTTTACAGATGATGGATCTGGTTTAACTCATTATATTATTTCAATTTAGCGGAAAATTAAAGGATTTTGAAATTTCATTTTCTGAATCCCTGACTCTCCGCAAATATTTTTTTTGAGATGAAACTATCCGGCTATAAAAGTTTCTAAATTATAGCGGTTCAGTAGAGAAATTAATTTATTGAATCTATTTCTTATCCTCCCAACGCATTACCTTTTCCGGATCAAACTGAACTAAGCCAATTGCTCTGCCTTTTTTTCGAATCATAGTTGGTATTGAAAGAAGAGCTTCATCTGAATTATTTGCTTCGATCATTGCGTATCCGGTATGATCGCCTGATTTGCATCCCCACCAAAAATGGGTCAGATAACCGATAGCTAAAGTTTGTTTTATTACCGCCGTACATTCCTCATGAGTGTGCGGTGAGATGATCATAAATTTTTGCATAGTTTACTCCTGAAATTAAAAATGAACATAAAAAAATATTAAAAACTGATCACATCTGATCGAGATATTTTCGAACGAATCGTATCGCCATCGCACCTTCTCCAACAGCAGATGAAATCCCTGTGAATGCCGTTGATCTCACATCTCCGCAAGCAAATATTCCGGGAATATTAGTTTCCGGTAAAAACGGATTTCTCTCTAATTTCCAAAAAGTATTATATGATTTTTCTTTCATCAAATCACTTCCGGTAATGATAAATCCTTTTGCATCTTTTAGTATAGTACTATTCAACCAGGATGTACCGGGTTTTGCACCAATATAAATAAATAGTGCCTTGGCTGGAACAGATTTTTCTTCACCGGTATTTGAATCACGCAGAGTTATTTTTTCTAAAACTTTATCGCCATCGACGGATATAACTTCAGTACTTGTATGGATTTTTATGTTTGAGGTTTTGCTAATGTTTTCTATTAAATAATTTGCTGCTGTTTTTTTTATTGAATCACGCCTGATTATTATATTAACTTCTTTTGCGAACTTACAAATATGCATTGCTGCCTGACAGGCTGAGTTTCCACCTCCTACGATATAAATAATTTCATCTCTGCAAGCATGTGCTTCTACAGATGCTGAACCGTAATACACACCGGCACCGGTGAACTTTTCGATTCCAGTAATTTCAAGTTTGGTATATTCAACTCCAGTTGCTACAATAACGGCTTTACTGTGCACCTCGGTGCCATCAGTCATCTCGGTAATTTTATAACCATCGTGAACCCGAATGTTCCTTACTATCTTGGGTGTTAAAATTTCAGTACCAAAACGGAGAGTTTGAGAAATCGCTCTGCGTGTCAGATCAGCTCCTGATAATCCTTTAGGAAAACCCAGATAGTTTTCTATACGTGCACTACTGCTTGCCTGTCCACCCGGATTGCTTTTTTCCACCAAAATCGTTTTCAATCCTTCGCAAGAACCATATACAGAGGCTGCAAGTCCTGCAGGTCCGCCTCCAATAATCAGGACATCATACATTTTTAGAGATGCAGTTTGCTGAAGTCCGATTTTTTGAGCCAGATCTGTTAAAGAAGGATCTTTTATCCACGTTCCATCTTTTAAAATAATTAACGGCAGATCATCAAGGTTTACATTAGCACTAACGAGATATTTTTCTGCTTCGGAATCATTTTCAACATCCATCCATCTGTATGGAATCAGATTACCGGAAAGAAATTCTTTTAGTTGATGGGATTTTGGTGACCATTGAAAACCAATAATGCGAATACCTTCATGGTCTGGTTTATATTGAGCCTGCCAATCGTCCAATAAGTCATCAACAATTGGATAAAGTTTTTCATCAGGCGGATTCCATGGTTTCAATAAATAATAATCAAGCTTCAGGTTATTGATAGATCTTATCGCAACATCAATATCAGAATAAGCTGTCAGCAAAACTGATTTAGCTTCGGAATACAACTCCTTTGATTTTTCTAAAAATATTATCCCTTCCATCTCAGGCATACGCTGGTCAGAAATGATTAATGCAACAGTTTCATTTTTTAGTTTAAGTTCTTTAATCAGCTCAATAGCTTCATTAGCTGAATCAGTTGCGCTTATACGGTAGTCAGTTTGATACTTTTTACGGATATCACGTTGAATTGCTCTAAGCACATGTTCATCATCATCAACAACTATTATAAATGGCAGTTTCATTTTTAATAATATTTCGTTAGGAAAGCGGAAGACATAAATGAAATTCTGTTTTACCGGGATATGAACGAACCTTTATCTCACCATTATGTCTTTTGATTATTCTCTGAACTATATCGAGCCCTAAACCTGTTCCATCTCCAACTTTCTTTGTTGTAAAAAACGGATCGAATATTCTGGAAATTATCTCTGCAGGAATTCCAGCACCATTATCAATAATATTTACGTAAACATTTTTTTGATCACACTTAGTTTCAACAGTAAGCTCACCGCCTTTATCCATAGCGTAAATTGCATTATCAATAATATTAGTCCATACCTGGTTTAGTTCACCAACGTATGCCGGAAGCGGAGCAATATCACTGCAAAAAGATTTGTTAACTAAAATATTTTTTTCACGAAGTTTATAGCCAAGAAGCGTCAGAGTGTTTTCAATATCCTGATGAAGATCAGTCGGCTGTTTTTCATTTGTTCTGTCCATATGAACATGACTTTTTATCGCTCCAACCAGATTCGAAATACGTGCTGAAGCTTCAGCCAGATCTTTAATGATTCTTTCTGAGCTTAGTAAATTTTCTATCCACAATATGATCTGCAATAATTCTGTTTTCGGAACGTTGTCAGAAAGATTTTCAAGATCCCCGCTGGAAAAACCAGATTCAGTAAATGTATCTACTACTTGCTGGTCTGCCGGAAATTTTTTCTCTTGAAACCATTGCATTAATTCATCTTCTCTGTTCATTCTTTGTACAGCACTGAGTTTCGGCTTGATTGAATTTTCTTTTTCTTCCAGTTTTTTTCTCAGGTAACTAATATGATCAGCATCTATATTTTGTTTGAGAAGTATTTCAGTCAACTCAATATTGAGAAAAAGTCTGTTTCTCAGATCGTGGGAAATCCTGTTGATTGCAGATGCTGGATTATTTAATTCGTGAGCTATGCCAGCTGCAAGTTTTCCTAATGCGCTCACTTTCTCCTGCTGCATTTGTGTAGATGCGAAAAATCTCGCCCGTTCAGTCATGTAACCAATAAGCCGTTGAATAAACTCAGGGTTGAGTCGTTCAAGTTCCTGAAAATATTTTTTATGCAATCTCAATGCACGCACATTTCCAACCGAAATTGAATTTCCCGGAAATACTTTCATTCTTGAATAAGGCAGCATACCGGAAATTCCGCCCGTTACTTCATCGTTAGTAAAATGATAATAATAAACCAATTTGCTGTTTACATTCAGATAAAAATCTACTCTACCTTCTATCAAAATGTACATCCAATCAGCCGGATCACCGGTTTTCCCGATCACATCACCATCTTCATAAACAACTTGTTCTGAGTGATCCAATAACCATTTTAAATGCTCTTCCGGAAGATCTTTCAGGGCAATGACGTTTTTTAATTCTTCAATAGTAATTTGTTTCAAATTATTCGGCAGTATTAATTTTTTAGGAGTAACTTATCTAAGGCGAGAAACAATAGTTAGTTGTTCAGGTAATAACAATTAATTGACCGCAGGAAGATTGTTATAAAATTGATTACAAGTCAAGAGATATATTTAACTAATCACGAGAAATAATTATTTAAAAATCTGATAATATTTAAAGGTCAACAATAGTCAATTAAAAACAGAAGTCCGGTGTAACTCTTTGATTGTATTGCATTGAATTGCAGCCGAAATATTTTATTTATCATTAATTAGTAACTGATGTTACGCAGAAAAGCAATTAGCAAAGAGATGACATCTTTATTTTTTATTAAATATTTAAACAAAAGTAACATTGACATTCCAATTTAAGTGCTTATTTAATCTATAAAAAGATGTCATCTCTCCATTTTGCGTAAGGTGAGTTAGTAATAGTGATTTTTCTGAAATTCAGCTATTGTTCATTTGCTTTAAAAGTTTTTGCTTCATTTCCCAGATATTTTTTGAAATTGAAACCTGGTAGTAATGTGGATTGATCAATCTCTTAACTCCAAAATCCAGAAGACTCAAATCTTTTTCCCTCAAAGTCCTGATTTCCTGCAGTGTTGGGAAATCATAATTTATTTTTCCGTCATTAATTATTTCAATCAATAACGGATCAAGTTTCAAAATATCTTTTTGTGAAATTTCCCTCCGTTCTTTATCATCCAATGCATTAATCAAAGCCAGATTTTCGTACAAGTGTGGTTTTTCATCCTCAGAACAAATCAAATCTGCAGTAGCCTTACCAGACTTTTCAATTATTCTCCAAACTTGTTTTTCTCCCGGCAGTGTCATTTTCTTTGCAGTCTCGGATATCTTCAGTGTTGGTAACCATTCTCCATTATTTTTTACAGCAGCGATTTTATAAACACCACTCAAAGCAGAATCACCTGATGATGTAATCAGATTTGTTCCTACTCCAAATATCAGTCTTCTAATGATTTTATCCGGATCTAATCCGTACGATTGCGATTCTTTCTTAATCTGTGAAAGTATCTGCCAGATTCTTAATTCATCAAGTTCATTTGATAAAATAATTTTAGTTTCAGGGAACCCGGCTTTATCCAATTCAACAGCACATTTAATTGTCAGATATGCCAGATCACCAGAATCCAACCTGATACCCGCGGGTTTGTGACCGAGTCGTTTAAGTTTTTCAAAAACTTTTATTGCATTCGGTAAACCACTGTTCAACGTATCAATCGTATCAACTAATAAAACACAATCGTCAGGATATAATTCTGCAAAAGATTCAAATGCATCCAGTTCAGTTTTTCCCAGCGCGAGAAACATTTGAACCATGCTGTGTGCGTGAGTTCCTTTAGCGGGCAGACCAAGTAAATTTGAGATACCAACATTTGATGTAAAATCAGCACCACCAATTAATGCTGCTCTTGTTCCAGCATTTGCACCACGATCTTGAGCTCTCCTCGCACCGAATTCAAGTATGGGTTGTCCTTTTACAATTTCTTTTATCCTTGATGCTTTCGTAGCAATTAGTATTTGATAATTAATTTGATTCAGCAGCGAAGTTTCGAGAAGTTGTGCAATTGCCAATGAGCCGGTGACTATCGTAATAGGAACATTTGGATGAATTACTCTTCCTTCAGGAATTGATTTAAGATTTATTTGAAGAAGGTTTCCGTTTATCATCAGCCATTTTAAAAAATCATCTTCAAAAAGTCTTTTATTTCCTGTGGATTTACATTCTTTCAAATATTGAATATCTAGTTCAGTGACGTGAGTATTTTCCAGCCAGTCAACAAACCATTCAAGCCCCGCATTTACACAATAACCTGCTTTATGAGAACCGTAATCGGGATATTTTCTGAAAAAATGTTCAAACTGAACGGATTGTTCGTGAATACCAAGTTTGAAGTATAATTGTGTCATCACCAATTCATAGTGATCTATAAACAGGAATCCTTCTGTAACTGTCTGATTGAATTTTTTTAACATTATCTTTCTTTTATTTTAATCACATATATTATGATATAAGTGGAATGAAAATAATAATTTAATTTGAATTTGTCATGAATAAACTTCATTCTACTTCAAGTTATTAAAATTGAAATCTATTTGGAGAAATTTATGATTTACAAATTTATACCACCACAGAGTGTGGCTGTTCCGGAGTTGAAGTTTGAAAATAAAATATCACTTGAATCCGATAGTACTGCATTAATAATTGTAGATATGCAGAATGATTTTGTACGTGAAGATGGGAGTCTTTTCGTACCAGCAGCAAAGGAGACGATAGGTAATATCCATAATCTTTTATCAGAAGCAAGAAAACAAAATGTTAAAGTTGTTTACACACAGGACACACATCTTGATGGCGATAAAGAATGGGAAATCTGGCCCAAGCATTGTAAAAAATGTTCATCCGGCTGGCAAATTATTGATGAGTTGAAACCAGGTGATCATGATCTGATCATAGAAAAAAACAGATATGACGGTTTTTACGAAACTCCGCTTGAACATTATCTGAGTCATATATGGAATATTAAGAATCTTGTGATAACCGGAACTGTTAGTAACATCTGTGTTGCGCATACAGCAGCTTCTGCAGGATTGAGATGGTATAATTTAGTAATTCCGGCTGATGGAATTTCTTCACTTACCGAATTTGATCATGTGATGACCTTACGTCAAGTATCAACTTTATACTCAGGAAAAATTGTTCAAAATTGTAACGACATAACTTTTACAATCTGAAAAAAAATAATTACAGTTCAGACCATGTCATTTTAAGTGCTGAAGCAGTTTGTGGACCGACTATCCCATCATCTGCATTTGGTCCAAATGATGAAGTCTGAAAATTAAGAACAGCGCGAAGTGTTCGTTCTCCGAAATCACCGTCTAGATTTCCTTCGTAAAAAGATTTGTTCTGTAATGCTTTCTGTAATTTTTTTACAAGATCGCCTTGAGAACCAAAGCGTAACCTGGCAGAAACTTTTTCAGTGCCTGCGGATATAACTCTAAATGCTTCACGTCCATCGAGTAAAAGATAGCCAAAACTTTTTTGTGAAATGTCGTATGCATTTTTCTTGAAAATTTTCCATGCACCGGTTGCTGTTTGTGAACCACGTTTTTGACATTGCGGATATCCAACTAAAACCTGGCAGCCTGCACTTGCATAGTTTGTGGAATTAATTCCCATACACCAGCCGGAATGAATATTGTCATTCGGATTTTCATATTCAACCCTGTCATCATTATCAAAATCAATATCATCGCTTGTCCTTTGAATTGGATGAGAACTTACCTGACGAAATGCGTCGTGACCTGTTGGGCTTCCGGCTTTATGAACTCCTTTTCTATAATCGGAATAATATCCTGTCATCAATTGATTAGCACCTTGTCCACTTTTGATAACCGATTTACTTATATAATCACGGTGCGGTACAGTACTTCCCGGAAAGATCGCGACCTTCTCATCTTCCGGAAGCCACTGACCAAGTGTGCATCGTGGATTTAAATAATTAATATCAACAAGAACAAGTTGATGACTTTTTTTGAAATTGTAATCTTCAACATCCGCAGGTAAAGCACCACGCAAACCAAAGAAGATCATTTCATTTTTTCTAACTTCAAACTGGTTGACCTCACAAATCCTTCGAAGAATTTTATCGGTTAATTGAAATTCCATATTTAATTACCTCCATTATTATTTTTTTCATCGCTTGTAACAGCAAATAGCCAGCTCTTCATTTGTAATTACAACAAAATCGGAACGACCTGAAGTCCATGCACCTGAATCTATAAAAATATGTTTGCCATTATTCACATTAGTATTAATGTATGGATGATGAGTATGCCCGATGACAGTAATTTTTGCGTCTTTCATTTCAGAATTTTTTTTCATTCTTTCAGAATAATATTTCAAGCAGTGACCATAATCTTTTATGTAATCTTTTTCGGATGGATAATCATAAACAGGATCTTTGCCTGATGGAACACCCCACGAATAAAATTCATCTTTCTGAATAACATTAGCAGCTACCAATAAGTTTGCAAAAAAATCATTTATTTCCCTGATTGTCAAGAACACGAATTGACCTGCTTCCCAAAGTGCTGCATTCGGATTTGAAAAATCTTTCCAACTGTCAGGAGTAAATCCATGCTCAATATAAACTTTACCTTCAAGTGCAGCAAAACGGAAACCGGGAAAATGACGAAGTTCAAAATCATGATTGCCATAAAGGAAGTGAGTCCGCAATATGTTCATTGAGTTAACTATCTGATCATAACTTGAATGAGACATTCTGATCTCAACAGCAGTTGCATTTGGTCCGTGCAAACCGGGAAATCTTTGTTCATACAAATCACCAAGCTGATAAATTCTTAATGTCTGATCTTCAAGTTCCATTTCTTCTTTTAGAGTACTCAGATGATTTAAGAACTTGATCATTGCCTCAGCCCCATATTTAAAATTATCCAGATGGGAATTATAGATATACATATGCATATCAGGAATTATCACGAGCATATCACATTTACTCAGAACTGGCTGCCAGCTTTCCGGAATTGGGTATGGACTTCCATCATTCGAAATGATTTTTATTTTTTTGTTCCCTTTGATAAAATCTTTTTTAATCTTCATTGTTTACTTCTCTCCATTTAAATGATGTAACGGGATCATTATTAAATTCTAAAAGTTCAATTGGATACAACTCATAATTTGTATCACCAAGCTTGAATGACTTCGCATTGCTGAGGATTTCTATATTATACCAGTATGATACTTCTCTCCATGGATGATCATTGTAACGGATTTCAGCGAACAAACTTGTATCGGATGGTATTGGATGAAGTGAATCTCTCACCGTTAATACAGTTGACTTGTTCAGATAATTAATTACTGAGCAATAAACTGAATCATTATAAAAAACACAAAGAGTATCCCGTTGAGAAATATCCATCGCATAAAAATCTGGTCTCTGATACCAGACATAAAGTTCACCACCGGATGTTTTATACTTATCTAGAAAAATTCCGATATTCGGATCAACATAATTTCTGCTCCAACCTTCTTCTTCCATTAGTCTTTGCTTACTTCCGAGACTTGCAACCGGAATTTTTACTTCCATCATTCCTTCAGAATAATTTTTAAATAACTGACTGACAACAAAGTAAGGCATTCCTGATGTGAGCTTTCCATTCAACAAACTATCCTGAAGTGAAACTGAGTGTACAGTTTGATTGAACATTTCAAAATCCGGTTCCTGCAATGCCGGATAATGCGAACAACCAATTTGAATAAGCAGAAATATTGAAATAAAAAGTAAATGGAATTTCCTCATCTTGTTTCTCCAGTAAAAAAATAATTAAATTAATTTTCAAACAATTTCAATTTCACTATTCGCTTTTATGTTTACTGAATCGCCACCTGAAACTGTTTTCCATTTTCCGGGACCAGTAAACCGAACCTGAACTTTTCCCCAACCCGAAGGAATTTTCCAGATAAAGTTTTCATCTTTCTTTAATATTTGCTGTGCATAAGCACTCAATTTCAGCCAATCATTTGGATGATAAAACCACAATTCAACTTGTTTGCCAAATGAATTTTTAAATCTAATTTCATTTACTGTTGAAGTATCACCAATTTTGAATGTACTTGAAATTCCTGTATAAGATTTGATCTTTCCTGCACCGTCACGAGAATCGCCGAAGTGACAAATTCTGTATTCACCGGATTTAATATCTGCCGGGATATTCCAGGTGATTGTAATTTTTGAATTAGCAATAAAATCTCTCTTCCACTCATAGATTGTGCAGACATCATTATCATTAAAAATAGTTAACCAGTTCTCACCTTCCTTTTTCTGAACTTCCAGAAATGTGGATTGAGTTCTTAAATTATTTTTTGGATGAGCACCCCAGAAAATAACTTTCACTGTTGATCCGGGTTTGTAAGATGAGTCAACATCAGTCTGCGTACTTCCGAATGGAATCCACGGCATCGGTTGTGTATCTGTAACAACTCCTGTTTGAAGAGTTGTTTGTTCTGAAGATAAATCTCTCGGAGTTGGTCCGCCCAAAATATTTTTTCCATTTTCTAATGCGGTTGCAAGTTTTCCAAATTCCTGCTGCAACGCCATCAAAGTATGAGGACCAAAGTGAGTTGAAGCGCCTTCATATTGCTGAGTATCATACTCTTCTTTAGTTGTAACATAACCGGAATAAGCATTTGCATAAGTTGCTAAAACAAGATTATCAATTCCGGAATTTTTAAATATTTCAAGAACTGATTTTCGTAATCTTCTTCCGGACATTGTTGTTAATTCAAAAGAAGTTCCGAGCAAAACTAAATTTCCGATGCGAAGTATTTGTAAAGGTAAAACTTCAGGAGATAGTGGATTCGGTTCAGCCAAACCTTGCGCAAAAACAATTGGTTTTGGATAATGACCTTTTTTCATTTCATCTTCTAAAATCCCCGGTACTTTGAAACCTGTAAGTAATCCTGATAAAAGATTTATTGCTGCGAGAATAATATTTTTTTGTCCGGCTGGATAATCACCTGTGGTTGTAGCTGCAATTCCTTCCACAATTCCGAATTCTGATTTGCTGTCTTCAGTGCTTCCTGCAAACATTGACGCACCAAGTGCAGCAGGATAGGTTTTATTATTGGTTCCTTCAATTTGAACTTTTGAAAAATCAACGTGAGTATGTCTGTAATCTATTTCTCCGGTTATCTCTTTGTTTGCTGAATTGTAAAGTTCTTTTGCTTTGTTGAATTGTTTTTCGCCAAACTCTTTCATACGCGCAAAATCATGAACAAGATCCGGTACTCCATATTTTACATTTCCTGAAACATCGCCGCAATTTGAATTAGCAAATGCGGCAATGAATGTTTCCTTATCGTGAATGTTGGTTCGTCTTTCTTTTTCAAAAAGATAAGATGCATAACCTTTGTTGTCACCAGTGATAAGTTTGTTTTTATTTCCACGATTAGTCGGATGAATAGCAAACCAATTAATACAGCCAATTTCTTTTCCATTATTCTTAACAAATTTTAGCAGAAGCATTTCCTTATCTGTATTTGGTATATCGTGATTTTCCTTCCATTCAGGATTGTTTTCAAAAGCGGTTCGCGAACGATTGAATCCACAATCTTCAACATCCCCGTTACTAAAGAATATTTTTCCCGGTGCTAAATTTTCATGAGCTTTTTTAATCGCCTGAACCATACCATTTACAACACATTCAAAATTTTGTTTATCAAATCCAAGAATTGATAAATTAAAAAGTGCATAATGTGAATAACCACCCGGACCTGAATGCGTGTGCGTTCCGCTTAACAAAACATTTTCGATTGTATAGAGATCATTTCCATAAATTGTCTTCAATCTTTTAACAACTTCCATTTTAACTGCTTGTGTGCAGGACCAGATATCTGCTGATAATACCACAACACGTTTGTTCGAGTTTTGATCACAAACAATGAATGCTCTTGCAAAAAGTCTGGAATGAATTCCTTTCGTTTTTTGTCCGATGCTTGCCATTCCCATCATTCCAAGTTCGGCTGCAGGACCGGTTACATCATAAATTCCAGAACCAATTAAAAAATCATTTGGCATTATTCACTCCCAAATTAAAATTTCAAATTATTTTTTTCAGATTATATGTTCAAGATTACGTTGACTGTCTGACCAGGGTTCAACTTCAGGTTCAAGATTGAAAATCCATGGATTATACGGTGGAATTTCTGTGTTCTCTTTATTTAACTTTCTCAGAATTGCACTTTGATGAATAACCGGTTTCTGATGAGTTTGTGGATTCCATGTTCTGGTTGCTTTTCTGAAAAGGAATCCAGGAAAACCTTTTCGTGAATCGTGCATAAATCCATTTGCATCAGGGTGAGTTTTAACTTTGTGCTTGGGATAAATTTTCAGTCCGTGCTGTTTTGCTTCTTCAATCATCCAGATTAATGGAATATCAGATAAATCCTGTTCTTTATAACCTCCGCCTACATCAGTATGCATTCCACTGAACCAAACTTGTTTCATTGTTTGGTAAGATTTTATTTCTTTATCCCAGATTTTCGGATGGAATGTTAAACGTTCGTCATCAATTGCGAGAGCTTGTCGTGCGTGTTCAACACTTTCACTTAATGTCAGGTTGTGATATTTATGTCTGAAGAAAGGAAACCAATCGACAAGCGTACTTAAACTTTTAATCGGCAAGCCAAGAGCATCAACAGTATCCCAGACACCAAGAAATTTTATTTTTGTCCACTGGTTATGATGTTTTGCAACAAAATCGTCTGCTGTTTTTTTTCGTTCAACACTATCCTCAATTTTATAAATCTTGTAAGCTTTTTTAATTAATTCCGGTCTTGATTTAGGAAGAATCCCAAAAAGATGAATGAATGCAGACAAGCTTCGAACAGTTGTTGCACCGCGACTGAAACCAAAAAGAAAAATATTATCCTGAGCTTTATAGTTATCAAAAATAAATTGATAACATTCATAAATATTCTGGGAAATTCCCATTCCGCTAATATTGCCGGTGATTTTTCTAAAACCTGTTCCGAGTCCCCTGTCGTAGAAAGTAATTTGATTATCTGTTCTGTCTTCCAGCAAATTGAACAGTTTGTAAACGTTGGTATTGTTCCCCTCTCCTCCTTCCTGACCTGTTCCGTCAGAAAGAACAACAATGTTTTTGGGCATCAAGCTCTCCTTAGTTTGTGTTGCTTAAAAATACAAAGCTTCTTTTGCTGGATGAATATAGGAAAAAATATTAAAAAATTTGAAGGACTCAGTTGTTTAATAATGCAACGAAATACCTATCTATTTATATTCAAAGCAATTAATTAAGATTATCTTCAAGTATTTCAAAAAGAGATTTGTTTGTTTTATTGGCAGCCATAAAATATCAATGAAAAGATAAAACAAGAGCCAGATCGACGATTGAATTGCAGCAGCATAAACCGTACTAAAATCAACACAAAAATTTTTTCATTCTGTAATTATCATTGTGCTAAATTGCGAATCATAGACTTAGATTTTTTTCTTGCTTCCAAATTCATCCTAAGAATGAGAACAGCTATTCTTAAATCAGGGATTAAGATTCTTCGAATAATATTTTTGAGACTGGTTATTTTTTTAAACAGTTTAACAAAACCTTCTTCAAGCTCTGGCTTTGATAATTTAGCGGGAGAGAAATACGCAACACTGCAAGGAGCACTGAATTTTGATTGTTTGTATTGATATTCATCAAAATAATCTTCCAGGATTCTTCCGTCGATTTTCATTTTTTCAGCTAATGAAGTTCCGGGAATCGGAAAATATAAATGAACATAAGGGACAGCAATTCTGTTATCCTGAAAAAAAGAATAAATTTTATTGAATGCAGAAGAATCATCTTCATCAAGACCAAGCATAAAAAAAGCACCAATGTGTATTCCGGATCGACGAATATTAGTCACCTGTCTTGAGTAATGATCAACATTCATCACTTTGTTTAACTGTACCATATTTTTATTATCGAGAGTTTCCAAGCCCAGAAAAATCATCCTGCATCCTGCTTTATTTAGCAAAGATAAAACTTCCTGATCATCTCCAATATTTACTGTGCACTGTGCGCCCCAATGAAATGAAATTTTTTCTTCAATAATTCTTTTACATAACAGTATGAGATACTTTCTGTTGTTGTAAAGATTTGCATCCAGAAAAGCGATTGGTTTCTTTAAAGTCACTGCCTGCTTTAGATCAGAAATTATATATTCAATGTTTCTTAAATAATAATGACCATTAAAAATGGGGGGATAGCAACAATATGCACATTCATATCTGCAGCCGAGACTTGCTAAAACTGGAATGAAAGGAATCTTTTGTTTCTTTAAAACCGAATAATCAAATGGAAAATTTAAGCTCTTGCCAAAGTGATACTCACGTTTAATTCTTCCTGACTCGATATCAACAAGAAGTTCTTTCATCTTTGCAGGATTTGGATATCCATAAAAAACTGCATCGCAAATATTTCTTAGTATCTTATCGCTAAAACCATCCATATGTGCACCAAAGATCACGATTTTATTTCTTTGTTTGAACTCTTCAATTATTTCTGCGGATCGAGCAACGTCATAGCCTGGCGAAGTTATAACAATTACCGATGCATCAGAATTAAAATCTATTCCTTCTGTATATTCAAGACAGGTTTCTTTTTGCCAATCAGTGGGAATTACTGCACTTAATATTGGCATGTTATAAGAGTAATTGAACAAAGGAAGCTTTTTAATTAATTTACCGTCCATTAAACGGTAAGTTGGCTGGATTAGATAGATTTTTCTTTTCATACTATGGTTTTTTAAAAAATTTAAAATGAAATTAAATAGAAATCCGCGAGTAATTGTCATAGAATTGTAAAAAATTTCAGCTCAGTAAAGTTTTTTTATTTAATAAAAATTTCTTGACTTTAATGAAAATTACGTGCAGATTTGAAAAGGAATTAATCACTTTAATAAGAGCTAGTAATCCAATGAACTCCGGAGATATATAATCTCAGTGAATTGTCAAGATTCGGATTCTATTCTCTGAATAAATTTTAGCATAATGATTTGGTGTGATTAAGCTGTTACTTTCTCGATGAATTATTTTCAGTGGGCAACTATAATTTGAACAATTTATCTATAGTCAAGTTTAAGTCCATTTAATGACTAATACCATCAATATAATTAAAGAAAGGAAAGCTAAATGAAACACATTTACAAATTGTTCGTTATTGCACTTATTGCGTACTGCAGCATTGACTTATTGTTTGCGCAGCCGGAAATTGATCCCCCTGTTACTGATGATCCTTACGTGTTGTTTTCAAATGCCGGTCCTGCTAATAACGGCGGGTCTGCTGGCTGGGCTATGTTCTTAAATCTAATAGCTGCACCTACCTATTCAGTTACAATCACTCAGATGACAACAGCAAGCGCTGCCGTAGCAAACGCTACATTTAATATTGAATTTTTTGTTCGTCAGGGTAATGCATTGGGCGGACCCGTCGGTTCAGGCCCAGGCAGTTCATCAGCCGGGTGGACCTCTCTTGGTGTATTTCCAGTAACACAAGGTTCAACTTCTAGCGGAGTCTCTTTACTTTTTCCGACTCCTGCCATCGTCATTAATCCGGGCGATACAGCCGGAGTTGCAATGGTATTCTCCGGTGTTGGTCCTCGTTATTTCGGAACAGGTTCACCTCCCTTAGGAAATTACTCCAACACCGGTTTAACTCTTGTTACCGGAGATGTTCGTTCTGTACCGTTTACACCATCAGGCAGCTGGTTTTCATCAAGAGAATTGGTTGGAGAAATTCATTATGATGCTGTTGTTCCGGTAGAACTTGTTTCATTCTCTGCATCTGTAATTCAGTTAAATAATGAAAATTCGGTCGAGCTAAGCTGGATGACAGTTACAGAACTAAATAACTCAGGTTTTAATGTTGAAAGGAAAACACAGAATACAGACTGGGTAAATCTTGGTTTTGTTGATGGTCACGGCACAACTACTGAAGCTCAGTCTTATTCTTATGTTGACAAGAATTTAAGTTCTGGTTCTTATTCATACAGACTGAAACAGGTTGACTTCGATGGCTCTTTCACATATCACCAACTATCTGAAATAGTTGAGATAAGTTCAATATCAGCTTTTATACTCTCCCAGAATTACCCCAATCCATTTAACCCTGCTACAATGATCAGCTATCAGATACCAAAAGAAGGTCAGGTATCACTTAAAGTTTACGATATGCTCGGTAACGAAGTAGCGACACTGGTTAATGAAATTAAACCAGCAGGTGAATATCAGGTTGAATTTAAGGCTGGCACACTGGCAAGCGGAATTTATTTTTACAGTCTGCAGGCTGGAAGTTTTATGGAAACTAAGCAAATGATGTTAGTGAAATAAAAATCAATTACTTTTTTTTCAAACCCCTATCATTCAAAGTTGGTAGGGGTTTTTATTTGCTGATTATGCAACGAAACCTCTTCATTTTATGAAAATTTTTAAGCACTATTAATCAAGGAATTATTCTCCACTCTGAGAGAGTCTGATTTTCAGAGAAAGGTTACTGAATAAATTACTCACGCTTACACACCGAACACACTCCCATAGCAGATTATTTATCATTTAATAATTAATGACTTCGTTACTTTGTTTTTACAAACGAATGACAATTGATTGACAATGGAATCTTGTTGATGAACTATAATAGCTCAGGATTTATCAACACTATTTTATTAAAGGTGTTAAAATGAAAGTAATAATGTTTTTAATATTAATTGCACTTTTAGGAAAAACAAATACAAGTGCACAAGATTTTAAAAATATAAATCATAAAGTGGCTTTAGCCGGTGAGGTGCTTGTTTATAAAGTCAAATGGACTTTTTTACGACTTGGCACAATTACAATAAAAACCGAATCGGTAGAAGGGCAGCCCGGTTATCTTAAAGTCAGTATGACAGTGGAATCAAATCCTACTTTGTTTTTTATAGATGTGAAAGAATATAATGAATCAATAATCGATTTAAAGAATTACAGATCCGTTTCATTTTATGCTGATCATAAAAACGGAGATGAAAGGATTAAAATATTCACTCGATTTGACGAAAAAATGAATACTGCAATTATTAGAATGGTGGATGATGTTAACCAGAAAGAAATTAAATCTGATACTATTTATAATGCTCTAAGATATGTTGAAGGTCCATCATTATTCTTTCTTACCCGCGTTCTTAAGAAAGCTGGAGGAATACATAATATCCCAACAATGGTTGAGGGAGAAATTGCTAATACGAAATTAGTCTTTAGTGACGAGAAAGAAGAGTTTGAAGTTGATGCTTTTGACCACCCGGTTACGGCAGAAAAATATTTCGGTTTTGCGGAATGGGAAGGAGGATCTACTCAGGATATGTCAGGTGAGTTTACGGGATGGATTACTGATGATGATGCATCAATCCCTGTTTATGCTGAACTAAAAATTTTACTTGGAAACCTTAAACTTGAACTAGAATATTGCAACAGGAATCAGCTTGTAAAAAACTCAAAGAAAGATTTTTTAAATACAAGTAACTATTAAATTTCAAAGAGAGTATGAAAATGAACACCGATAACTCCAAAAGCAATTTGAATTATTCAGGTGCAAATGCAGCCATTCTGACTACAATTATTCTCTTTTCCGGAATATTGATTTTGCTGCCTCAAAAATTTTTAGAGCCAGCAAAAATTGCTGTTAACCTGTTTACACTGGGAATAATATCAGTGATAGCAATTATTGCAGTTAACTTTACTAAAAGACAAAATATTAAAGCAATTATTCAATCTATTTTTGTCCTTGGTTTTTTTTCGGTCTTTTATGGCGTCACTTCAGATTATCAGATTATTTTTTTTAACTGGCAGGATGAAAATCTTTTAGCGCTCGATAAAGTTTTATTTGGCTCTGAAGTTTCTCTACTTATGCAAAATGTTGTATGTTTTTATCTAACCGAAGCGATGATGTTTGCGTATGTTATTTACGTACCGCTGTTTGTTTTAGTTGCCATTGTAGCTTATAAAAACGGATCCTCTAAAGCACTTGGAGAGTATTTGTTTATTGTTTCCTTAGGTTTCATTTCTTGTTATATAATTTCCTTTTTATTCCCCGTTGCAAGTCAGATGTATTATAAACCGAATCAGTACTCCGTATCACTCGAAGGATGGTTGTTTACATATTTTGGTGAGCTAATCAGAACTGAAAATCATTTCCCCGGAGGAAGTTTACCAAGTCCGCATTGTACTGCTTCAACAATTATGTTGTTTGTTCTATTTAAAAATAACCGAAAATTATTTTGGCTAATGCTGCCAGTTGTAATTACAATATATATATCAACCGTTTATGGAAGGTTTCATTATATATGGGATGGAATAGCCGGTATTCTGCTTGCTTTACTATTAATAAAAATATTTCCGTTTTTTAAAAGTATAATTGATAAAATAGTTAATGTTTATCATTCTTTGATAAATCCAATATCTATATTCAATTCGCTTTCCGATAACGATTTACTGGAGGATTAAGATGAAAATTATGATAACAGGCGGAACAGGTTTTATTGGCAACGAATTGTTAAAGAAATTAATTCAAAATGGTAATGATATTCATGTCTTCTGCCGAACAACTTCTGATATGTCTTTGATACCCAAGGAAAGAACAAAGATTTTCAGAGGAAACATTATAGATGTGGAAAGTATCGAAGAATGTATGAAAGATTGTGAACAGGTTTATCATTTAGCAGCTTATGCAAAGAACTTTGCAAAAGATCGAAATTCATTTTCTAAATTCAATAACAACGGTTTAAAAAACATATTGGACGCTGCATTAAATCTTAATGTGAAAAAAATTTTATTTGCTTCGACCAGTGTAACATTCGGTCCTTCCAAACATCCTGTTAGTGAACAATGTGTCCGATCAATTCCTCCACTAACTGATTACGAAGCCTCAAAAATTGAAGCAGAAAAAACCACTTTAACTTATTTAGAAAAAGGATTGAATATCGTTACCGTTAATCCGACAAGATTAATTGGACCCGGTGTAAGTACAGAAGGCAACTCTGTATCGAAGATGATTGAACTTTATCTCAAAGGAAAATTCAGATTCATACTTGGTGATGGTAACGCGATTGGCAATTATGTTTTTATTGATGATGTTGTCGATGGATGTATTAAGGCTATGGATAGAGGAAAGACAGGAGGAAAATACATTTTAGGCGGTGAAAATATCTCTTATAATGAATTGTTCTTCTTAATATCGGAAATATCCAGGAAATATTTCAGAATGATTCATATACCCAAAAGTATTGCGCTTTTTTATAGTAAAGTAGAACAGACTATAGCAAAATCATTTAATTATTATCCAACAATTACTCCTGGATGGTTGAATACTTTTTCATTGGACTGGGCGTTTACAAGTGATAAAGCAATCAATGAAATTAACTATAAAATAACACCTATTGAACAGGCAATTAAACGAACTGTAAACTGGATTTATTCAAATAACGGAGTTAATCCGAAATGAAAAATTACAGAGCATTAGGTTTGTTTTTTTTAACCAGCACAGAAGAAATTAAACCAGGTTTAATATTATTAATATCTGCACTTTTTATTACAATTCACCGATACATATCTCCTTTCGAATTCAATTTAAATCTCTTTTCGATTGTAATAGAATTTAATAGTGCGTTGAATATGTTCTTAACTGCTTTTTTGCTGCTTGGGATAATTCCACTTATAATAATGAAAATTGGCTTCAATGAACAATTAGCTGAATATGGGATCACGCTTGGAAATGTAAAGACTGGTTTTTTCTTAATAGCAATATTATATCCGCTGATTTCGATTCTGCTTTTATTTCCATCATCAAATACAAAAGAGATGATTGCATTTTATCCATTAGATAAAGAGGCAACGACATCAATTAAAGCTTTTGTTGAGTATGAATTATTACGCGCAATTTTATTTTATACAGCATGGGAATTTTTCTTTCGTGGTTTTATGCTTTTCGGTCTGAAAAAATATGTTGGTAACTGGCTGGCAATTTGTATTCAAACTATCCCTTCTTGTTTATGGCACATTGGAATGCCAGCAGGTGAAATCTTTGCTTCAATCTTTGGTGGTATAATGTTCGGATTAATCGCATTAAAAACAAAATCGATTTTTTATCCTTTAATACTTCATATTCTTATTGGATTAACATTGGATTTATTAATCATTCTGCAAAACTAAAAGGAGGACAACATGAAAGTTTTAGTAACAGGCGGAACCGGCTTCATTGGCAGTCATGTAGTAGAAAAATTATGCAATGAAGGATTTTCTGTAAGATGTATATCAAAAGATTTACTGAATACAGAAGAGTTAAATGCATGTGATGTAGAAATTATTATTAATGATTTAAATAATAATATCAACTGGGATAGTGTACTCAGTGATGTTGATATTGTATATCACATTGCCGGAGTTACACGTGCACGTTATTATAAAGAATATTATGAACAAAATTTTATTGCCACTAAAAACTTTATCAAAGTTTGTTCAGAATATTCAAATATAAAAAGATTCGTTTATTTAAGCAGCCTTACTGCAGTTGGTCCGGAATTAAATAATATAAAAGTTGATGAAACTACTGAATATCATCCTGTTTCAGATTATGGTAAAAGCAAAATGCTTGCAGAACTTGAAGTTTTGAAATACAGAGATAAAATCCCGGTAACAATACTTCGTCCATCTGCTGTTTATGGACCCAGAGAAAGAAATTTATTCATTTATATGAAAACAATAAAACGAGGGTTTCAATTGGTGATTGGTCTCAGAAAAAAATATAACAACCTTATCTATGTTGATGATCTTGCCGATGCAATAGTTTCATTTTCGTTAAATGAAAAAGCACAAGATCAGATATACTTTATTGGCAGCGAATTATCTTACTCAAACGAGTTAATCGGGCAGACGATGTGCAGGGTAATAAATAAACATCCGTTAAACATATATGTGCCTCACTGTATTGTTTTTTCAATTTGCGGTATTGCTGAATTGATCGGTAAGGTTTTTAATAAAGATGTGTTACTCAACATTCAAAAGGCAAGAGAACTAACACAATCACGTTGGAATTGTTCTGTTGAAAAAGCGAAAAGTATCGGTTTTTCTCCAAAAGTTTCTTTATACGATGGTTTCTTTAATACCTATTCCTGGTATCAAAAAGCCGGTTGGTTGTAAAATTATAATCAATTACAAAGTTTTGACAATTTCATGACATATCTATTAACGATTAAACGTTTTTTTGATTAGACACTTTTTGTTTAATAATTATAAGAAAGGAACAAAGATGAAAAATTCTATTTTACTATTAACTGTTTTTCTAATGATTACTTTTACTCTCAAAGCTCAAGACACTTTAACTATCCTTCACATAAACGACACACACTCATGCCTTGCACCACTTGGACCAAGGAATGCAAATCTTGAAGGAACTCAAGGTGGGATTAGTCGTGCAGCAACTGTTATTGGTATGACTAAAATGACTGAACAAAATGTTCTTACACTTCACGGCGGTGATGTTTTCATCGGAGATTTTTTCTTTAATAAATTTCTCAGTGTTCCTGAATTTCAAATTCTCAACTCGTTGGGATTGGATGCAATGGCTGTTGGCAATCACGAGTTTGATTTGACGCCTGCATATCTTGATACTGCTTTAAGAAATTCATTTCCACCAGGATATGGATTTCCATTAATCTCATCAAACGTGAATTTGGATGATCCGACAGTTCAGCCTTTAAAAGACTATATCTTCCCATTTATTACAAAACAAGTTGGTAATGTGAAAGTCGGAATGTTCAGTCTGTTAACTCCTGAAACAAATCTTTTCTCCCAGCCTGATTCAGCAAAAGTTAGTGATGATATTGCAGGAACTGCGCTTGCAATGATTGATACTTTGACCTCGCTTGGCTGTGATTTAATAATTTGTCTTTCACATCTTGGAATTTTTTATGATCAGGATTTGGCAGCCAACATTCCCGGAATAAATATTATTATCAGTGCTCACGACCATTTAAGAACTGATCAGCCTGTTGAAATTACAGATCCACTTGGTGGAACAACCTACATAGTTCAGGCTGATGCATTTTATAAATGTATTGGCAAAATGAAAATAGCCGTTTCTCAATCCGGAATGGAATTGATTGATTACTCATTGATTAATCTTGATGAAACAATTCCTGAAGAGCCTACTGTTAAAGCAGCTATCGATGGACTAATTTCTGAAATTGAAAATACCTGGGGGCCTGTTTATTCCCAACAAATCGGAACAGCAACTGATTTCTTTGAAGAGGTTGCCACTAATCTTGGAGAGAATGGACCACACGATACTCCAATCGGAAATTTTGTTACAGATGCATATCGCTGGAAAACAGGAACTGAAATCGGAATTACTGTTGGCGGTTCAACCGCACAGCCAATTTATCAAGGACCGCTTGTTGGTGCGGATGCTTTTCGTGTGGTTGGTTATGGTTTCAATACCGTGAACGGACTTGGTTTTAGAATTGTAAAATTTAAACTCACAGGCGCTGATCTGATTGCAGGATTAGAACTTGGTCTTTCAATGGCTGAATTCAACGATGAATTACTTCCACAGGTTTCGGGAATGAAATACTACTATAACCTTGCCAGACCATCTTTTTCTAGAATTGAATACGTTGAAGTCGGCGGGGTTCCAATTGATCTTCAGCAGGAATATTATATAACCACAAATGAATTTTTATTAATGGCATTGACACAAATGATTCCAACAATAAACATTATTGATTCTTCACTTTATGTTAATGATTCTGAGTTCCAGGTTCTTACTGAATATATTATTTCACAACAGACAATCTCTCCTATCACCAGAGGAAATATTGTAGCTGGTATAAAAGAGATTGATGAAGGTGAAACACCAGGTCAATTCAGACTTGAACAGAACTATCCCAACCCATTCAATCCTTCAACTGTAATCAGTTATCAGTTACCGGTAAGCGGTTTTGTATCACTAATAGTTTACGATGTGCTTGGTAATGAAGTTGTCACATTAGTGAATGAATACAAACCCGCAGGAAGTTATGAAGTAGAGTTCAGTGGTCATTCTGACGAAGGTCAGAACCTGCCTGCCGGTAGGCAAGGTCTTTCAAGTGGAGTTTATTTCTATCAATTGCTTGTCTCGGCTTTGCAAAGCAAAGACGGAAAAGCAGAAAACTTTATTGAGACAAAAAAAATGTTGATGCTTAAGTGACTAGTAGCTTAACATGCCTGTCGGCAGATAGGGCAGAAATCCCGCATTGTGGAGATTCTGATGAATAATTATCAAAACAAAATTAATAATTAGAAGAGGTTATAATGAAAATGATATTAACAACAGTGTTTATTTTTATTCTGACTTTACTTAAAACAGAATTAATTTATTCACAAGAACAAAATCAAATATTCAGGAACTCCATTAATAAGTTAAATGAAAGATTGTTAAGAAATGAAGATAGTACGCTGAGTAAAATTATTTTATTCAAAAATCTCGAAGGAAAATCAGTGGTCGATAATTCGTTTATGGACAATTGGCTTTTGCATGATCATACATTTCAAAAATGGAACGGTGCAAACTGGATTAACGATTCAAATGTTGTTTTCACTTACAATGAATATTCTTTAATCAGCGAGGAACTGAATAAAGATTGGATAGGATCGCAATGGCTTGAAATTATTAAAAATCTTTATGAATATAATTTATCACAGAGTTTAGAAGAAGTAAAATTACAATACCTATCCGGAGGTGTATGGACTGATTCAATAAAGAGTATTTATGCTTATAATTCTTTTGGTCAGGTTTCGACTATCAATACTTACGATTGGTATAACAATTCCTGGATAAATTATCAATTGATGACATCTACATATAACAATAATCAGCTTGCTCAGGTGGTTTATCAACTTTGGGATGGAGTAGGCTGGGAAAATGTGGAACGAAATGTTTACGCTTATACAAGCAATAGTCTTTCAATATCAGTTTCTTTCTGGACATTCGGAACCTGGATTAATGTATTAAATCTGGTTTTGAATTATAATCAATCTGGATATTTGAGTGAAACTTTATTACAGTATTGGGATCCATTTGGTGGTTGGGAAAATATAACTCATCTACTATTCAGTTATGACCGGAATAATAATATAGTAGAAGGATTGTGGCAGGACTGGGATTCTGGATCAAATTCATGGATAAACTACTCACGTACTACAACTACCTACCGTTCTGATAATATTCCTTTAAGTGATTCAACAGAATTATGGTCTAATAATAATTGGTACATCAATTCCCTTTGGACTTATGAATATGATGGAAATTCAAATTTGACTCAGATGATTTATCAGATTTGGAATGGCACATGGATTAACGATAGTAGACAAATTTTTTTATACACAATAACAGATGTTGATTACGATGAGATAAATCCCTCAGCTTTCGTTTTGAATCAGAACTATCCCAACCCATTCAATCCTTCAACTGTAATCAGTTATCAGTTACCGGTAAGCGGTTTTGTATCGCTAAAGGTTTATGACGTACTTGGTAATGAAGTTGTCACATTAGTGAATGAATACAAACCCGCAGGAAGTTATGAAGTAGAGTTCAGTGGTCATTCTGACGAAGGTCAGAACCTGCCTGCCGGTAGGCAAGGTCTTTCAAGTGGAATTTATTTCTATCAATTAAAAGCAAACAACTTTATTGAGACTAAGAAGATGATTTTGCTCAGATAGTAAATTATCCAAACAGCTAAGCATAGTGTGTTTTTATTTAATTAAATATTAAATAATAATTCGAAAAATATTTTTAGATTTAATTACCTGTTAGACTAAGAATTCCAATTGAAATGTTCAGCAATCAAATATCAATAAAAATTGGTTTGTTACTGATCCTTTGTACCAATATTCAAATCTCTGCTCAATCAGATTCAACTGATCGTGCAGGCATAGAGATATTTCCGATTTTGAGCTACGATACAGATGCTGGTATTGGTTATGGCGCCAAATCTTTTTTCTACAATCAATTTAATACTGAAGAAAGTTTCGACATTATTCTTTTCAACAGCACAAAAGGTGAGCAGTGGTACAAATTCGTTTTCTCAACTCCTGATTTTGAAAACCGGCAAGGAACTAAATTCCCGTTTGCACTAGATATTACCCTCGAATACGATAAATGGAAAAATTACAGGTTGTACTATTATGGTTGGGATAATCAATCATCGGACTTTTTGAATCCGGCTGTTGAATTTAATGATCTGGCAGCAAGTGAATATTTAGAGTCAAAAATAATTTTAAACCATGCATTTCAATCCGATCTGACAGGTCTTCTGGCTTTTAAATTTAGTTCATTAAATATTTATGATATTAGGAGAGATGAGAATCTAACTACTCCGGATAAAGTTGACAATAAACTTCTGGACGATCCGTCTGTTAAGTATATCTCTATTAATATTAATGGCAAATGGGATACACGAAATAGCTTCATCAATCCTTCAACTGGTCTCGTTCTCGAAATCGAACTTGAATACGCTCCTGATATACTTGATGACAACAGTTCTTTTTTCAGACAAGCATTTGTGGTTCGGTACTTCACAGAAATATTTTTTGAGAATTTGATACTTGCCAGTAGAGTAATGGAACAAATTTCAATCCCTGAAGCCGGCTCATCACAATTTCTTGCAATCCCTGTTGGAGGCAGCAATACTCTACGCGGTGTCCCAATGGATAAATTCAGATTTAAATCTCTGTTGCTTTTTAATAACGAATTAAGATATAAAATCTGGTGGCGTTTCGGTGCAATTGCCGGACTGGATATCGGTTATGGTTCGAATAAAGATTTGTATCCTGAGAACACAATTAAATGGATCGTCAATCCTGTTGCAGGTCTCAGATTCTTTATGGATAATTTTATTGTAAGAGCAGATGTTGGTTATTATAATGGCAATATCGGCTTTTACCTGAACTTCGGACATATTTATTAATTTGTTGCAAACTGTTGCTCACCTCTTGACAAATGCTTTTAAATGGACTATTTTATCCGATATACATCTATTCTCTAAGGAAAGGTTTTGATTGAACAAATCTTTACCTACTCTCCTCTCAATGTTCTGCTCTCCTTAGACCTGGATGCAGTTCTTAATGATGAGTTCTGTGTTTATGTCAACCAATTGATTTTTTTTGTTGGAGGCTGGTTACGATTGAATTATTTGCCGTTCGCAGTTTTTTACAAATGACTGACAATTTTATGACAAATGGTGATGAATAATATTCTAAACTTAAAACAAAAAGCAAAAACATTATGAAAAATTGTATCGTAATCATTCTGATTATCTCTTTATTAAATCTGATAGGCTGTTATTATCAGGAACAGCTAACTCCTTCGAGTTATGATTTTGATGAACATTCAGATATCCAGGTATCGACATCCGATACTACTTACAAATTAATGGGTGATGATTATCATTTTGCAAATGATACTTTGTTTGCAACTATCCCGAAAAAAATTGATAGAAGAACTACACATAAATTAAAAGTTAATATTCCGGTAAGCGAAATCAAAAGTGTTCAGGTAGAAAGGACAGATACATTCGCTTCGATTGCAACAGCCTTCGGAGTAATAACAGTAGTACTTGCTATAGTAATTGTAGTTGGATTATCAGAAAGTGGTTGGTTATGAGCAATATCAAAATTTTTAAGGAGACCTGTTAATGAAAATTTATTCATTTTTATTATTCATTGGCATTTTAGCTTATTTATATTTTCCGAAATTTTACGCACAAGCCGGATATAAACACAATACAGGAAAAATTCCTCCGACTGAAAATTCTTCGCTGCTTTTCTTTGCAGACCCTAACCATAGAGAAATTGTTCTTAAATCTTTTGATCTGGCAGTAGCCGCAGGGTTTTCTGATACTTCTGAAATCTCCCTTCAGGAAATAAAAGACAGACTTGAAGCTGGAGCTTACAGCGAAGACTTTGAATCCATTCCAGGAATTGTAGGAAATCATTTTCCCGCTCCATGGAATCAGGGACCTGATTTTAATTTTTTCGGTTATTATCCTTTCGCAAAAATTCCTTATGGTTCTTACAGAGATACGTTGAGTGGTTGGTTTCGTGGTCTGAATCATGGCTACGATCCGGTTCAGCATTTCAAATGGCCAGGGGCTAATTCTACAACCGTTGAATGGGCAAACTCTCCATTTAATTCCTACATCTGGAACAACGCTGTTAATTTATATATAAATGGCAAAATAGATTCAGCTTATCAATGTCTTGGTCATATTCTTCATCTTCTTGCAGATCTCTCTATTCCATCTCACGTAAAAATTGTCAATCATGGAATGGATATAGTCGAGTTAAACTCAGGAACAGTCCTGGATCCTGACAAACTCGAATTAATTATTGATGAATATGAAATGGCATTATCCGGAGGTCTGTATGTTCCGACTAAAATAAATATCCCTGATTTAGTTGAAGAATTCCGTTCTGCGCTTGATAGTGCCAGCGTTGAAAATATTCCAGTACTTAATTATTGGAATAATTATTTAATAGATATCGGAGTTTATACTTACAATCACTCACTCGTTAACCAATTTTATATTGCGCCAAATCAAAATGGCAGTTGGGGATTTGCATTAAATGAAAATGGAGCAATTATAAATCCAACGACTTATGCAACTCTTCCCATTGTTGAAATAAACAATGAATGGTTCGAATTAAAAATCAAAAGCACAGCTGCTTCCAGCGGCACAATTCTCCCCGAATCAAAAATGATTGAGCTTTGTAATGATCTTATTCCAAAAGCCGTTGAATATGGTGCTGGATTGATATTGCACTTGTACGAAAAAGTGACAACTGTTAAATCAGAAATAACCCTTACACAGAATTTTATTTTATCCCAAAACTACCCAAATCCATTTAACCCAAGCACAAAAATCAGTTGGCAGTCGCCAGTAGGCAGTTGGCAAACAATAAAAGTTTATGACGTACTTGGTAATGAAGTAGCAACTCTTGTTGATGAATACAGATTTGCGGGAACTTATGAAGTTGAATTTAATGCTTCAACCTTACCGAGTGGTGTTTATTTTTATCAATTAAGAACCAGAGGTCCTGAAATAAATTCAGGACAAGGAATAGTTGAAACTAAGAAGATGATTCTACTTAAATAATAATCGAACATACTCTTAAAAAGTGGAGGCAATATTTAATGAATAAAAATTACATTTCTATATTTTTTATTTTGTTTATTAGTTTATTCAGCAATCCTCAGTCGTTCGAATCGAGCTCCCGACAAACTTTGATCTCAACTCCAGTTATTTATGTTCCCGGTATTATGGGCTCAGCGCTTTATGATGATATTAATTATGACAATAAACTTATTGCAGATGAAAAAGCATGGTTCGGTCCTCAATTTTTTACACATAGTTTATGGCTTAAGTCAAATGGAATTGATCCTGATGGTAACTATAATATTAAAGTTGCCCCGTTACGGAATGACACTGCAAATACGTTAAGAGATGAATTGTTGAATGTACCTATGGATTTATTCAAAGGTTTTTTTGACAATATGGAAGCGAACGGATATTTGTTGGATGATTACGATGATATCCATAATGAAGGAGAAAATTTATTTTGTTTTACTTACGACTGGAGAAAAAATAATTTAACAAATGCCGAACTATTATCTTTCTTCATCGACAGTGTAAGGAACTGGACAGGAGCAAACCAGGTTAATCTTGTTGGTCATAGTATGGGAGGAATTGTTTCCAAAACCTGTATTAAGAACTTCGACAAATCAAGAATTAAAAATATGGTCTTTATTGCAACACCTCATTTAGGCGCTCCGGAAATGTTGACTGTAATGCTCAAGGGAAAACTTTTTGAATGGCTCAATTTTGTTAATGAAATAGAATGGCTTGCTGCAAGATCGTTAGCCAGAAATTTACCTTCATGTTATCAGCTTATTCCTTCTTCCGGTTACTTTGACCTCAGCTTAAATAATGGCTTCTCCTCAAATATTAATATTTATTCAGAATGTTTTCAGATACCAAATGGAAATTTTGTTGATTACTCCGGATTGCTCAGCTATCTATTATCATATCAGTCTTGTATAATAGAAGATTTGAACGATGGTCTTCTCAATAATTCTGAAGTATTCAAGCAATCAATAGATACATTAGATTTTGGGCAGGTTGAAGTAATTAACATTGTTGGTCATAACCAGTGGACAATAGGTAAAAACCGTGTGATTGATGGAGGTCCGCCATTATATTGCAAAACAATTGAATACTCCCGTAATCTGAATGGTGATTTTACAGTTCCGGTCAGAAGTGCTGAACTTATTAATGGACAAATATTTGAACACACTTACTATGTACCAAATATTCCCCATCACGAAATGCCCGGATCGCTGGAAACTCTTGAAATTCTTCAGGGAATATTTGCTAATCCACCAAACTACAACTTCCCGCAATATTCTGAACCACCAGTAAGCTATAAAGATATTATTGTTAATGTTGAGAACGATCCTGATTTTCATAAATCATTTTATCTCTCTCAAAACTACCCAAACCCATTTAACCCAAGCACAAAAATCAGTTGGCAGTCGCCAGTAGGCAGTTGGCAAACAATAAAAATTTACGACGTGCTTGGTAACGAAGTTGCAACATTAGTGAATGAATACAAACCTGCAGGAAGTTATGAAGTTGAATTCAATGCTTCACCGTTACCGAGTGGAGTTTATTTCTATCAACTACATATCACGGCTTTACAAAGCCCAGACGGAAAAACTGAAAATTATATCGAGACGAAAAAGATGGTACTACTTAAATAGTGCCAAATGTCCTCTCAAGTAATTAAAATTAACCAAAAGACAGAGAACTAACAGCACTATAGTAAATAAGACATTTTTTTGACAAAACCATGACAAACTAAGGTTGTCAATTAATTACAATTGCAATGAGTTCAGAATTGATTTATGAAAACTATCAGAACTCTAATTGAAAATAAATTTAACAATCAGTTTCAGGTGATAAAATGAAAAGAATACTAATAACTCTGTCTTTATTAATGTCATTACTCCTCATTTCCTGCGATCAGAATGAAGCAATCGTAGATTCCGACACGGATACTGTAATCCAGAACTTATCATTCGTTGTCGATACAACTTTTCTGGATTCAGCAAATGATAGACTCGTTGCCAAAGGTACTGTTAAAAATAATGGGAACTCAAAAGTTACATCGCCATGGTATGTAGAGTGTCAGTTTTATACAAATTCATCAAAAACGACTAAACTCGGTGGTAACTATACACAAATTGGAGTTCCGTTAGCGAAGAGCGAATCAACCTTTTGGACAATTACATATTCATCTTCAAACGTGAATGTAAATGATTATCCAAATTTTGCTGTTGGTAACATAAGAGGAATTTATAAATAACTATCCTTGATTTTAATAAAGAATATTTATAGGAGAATTTCAGTTGATAGAATTATTTAAAAAATCTTTACTAGTTTCAAGCGTGGTTATTCTGACGCAAATCAATTTGATTGCTCAAAGCATAACATCTTCTATAAAACAAAATCAGCTTTATATTGAGTTAGGTGGTAATGGTATGATTTACTCAATCAACTATGAACGATCACTCTCTGAAAATTTTACTCTTCGCGGCGGATTCGGAATTACACCAGGATTAATTTTTGCAGAAGGAACTTTTTTACATATCCCCGTGACTGCCAGTTATCTAATTGGCGGTGTGTCTTCGAAATTCGAAACCGGGCTTGGTGTAACATACTTTGCAGGAACTGACATCGAAGTTTTTGGTTTACCTTCGGATGATCAATCTTTGATTTTTTTAACAGGTATAGTTGGATATAGATATATAAGTCCTGGTGGATTTGTATTTCGGATTGCATTTACTCCCTTCTACAATAGTCAAGCTGAACCGAATTTTATACCAAGCGGCGGTTTGAGCTTTGGTTTTATGTTTTAATCTCAGTGAGATAGTAATGTTTGGAAGAAAAATGATTAACATAATAAACATATCAATATTGATAGTCTCATTATTGAACTTCGTTGGATGTTATTCATCAGAAAAAATTCTAAAAGAAGATATTATTAATGGAATTTAAAAACCAGATCCAAAGGAAGAAATTTTTATAACAACTATGGACTCAATCAAATATCACTTCAACGCATATAATTATCAATTGCTGAATGACACAATTTATGGTCAGGGCAAGTCGAGTAAAAATGGAATTGAATCTCCCTTCGATGGTAAAATTTCTGTTGATCATATTTTGATAATTGAACAAAATCAGGCAGATACGGGAACTACCACAAGTTTGATATTAGGCATGATGGCTGTTGGTGTGGTCATGGTCGCAGCAGGATTTCTAATACTTGCACCTATGTCGGATGTATTTAATCCTGATTAACTAAAATGAATGTTTTAATAAATATTACCGTTGTATTTATAATGTCCTTCCTGAATGGATTCTGCTATTGTTGGTCAGGTATTGAAATGGAGACTAGTGCGAAAAACAATATTCAAATAGTTTTTCATTCTTTAAATGAAGATGCGGGAGAAGAGCTATTTCAATCTTATAATTATCAAAAAATAATCTTGCTTTCAGGATTTCCTGAATTAAGTCTGGAATATTCAGTTGGTTTAAACAAACAAAATCAGGATTTAATGCCTGAATTATTTGACTTTAATATTTTTAAGAAAAAATTTGCAATGAACCGGAATATACTTCGAATAGAACGGAAGGACCGGACTTCATCGCAGGGAGGGCATAACTTTGTCCTCTTTGAAACCCTTGGAATTAATTCCGGGGTGTTCAGCAGGAAGAGACCAGATAATATAAAAACATCCGGATATGAATTCCGAATGAAAGGGTTCTTTATGATGCTGGATGATTGCTCGAATGATTCTGTAATAAATTTTATATCCGATCATATTGATATCAGGTTTTTCAGATCTGAATTTTCAGCTAATAACTTTGCTAAAGTTGAATTAAAAGGAATCAATTTTATTTTTAGTGGATTTAATCTTTATTAAAATATTGAAACAAACAAAACAAATTATCAGGTTTCAGTAATGATTTTTAATTAACATTAAATTAAAAGGGACAGAAATGCTTAAGAAATATTTTACAGTGATTCTCATCCTATCAACTCTCAATTTAACAAGCTGTTATTATTCAGCTGTGATGAGCAAAGAAGAACTGGATAAGGGTCAATATCAATTAGATTTCAAGGATGAACTTTTCTGTACAACTAAGGACTATACCAGATATCATTTTTCTCCAGGAAATTTTTCAGTCTCTAATGATTCACTTTTTGGTAAAGGAGCAATTGAAAGTCTTACCCCAATTAGTCCGTTTCAAGGATCGATTCCGATAAGTGATATAATCAGCTTTGAACAGAAAAAAGTCGATACTGGGGCAACCATTGGTTTAATTGCAGGAGTTGTGGTTGTTGCTGCACTTGTATTCACCTTAATTATTGCCGCTGAAATCGAAGAAGATCTTATTCAATAGAAAGGAGTAAAATGAAAATGAAAAACATAATTATTTTTTTAAGTTTCCTGCCTATCTTAATTATTGTAATATCTGGCTGCACCACAATAGAAACGCTTTATCTACAGGATGTAGAAGTAACAGGTCCAATTAACCAATCTCCTATTCACATCACAGATAGTACTGAAACTCCAGCAGTTACACTATCAATGCGGTTCTCATACAATCCTGAAAAAGAAATCAAAGCTCAATCCGAAGGAACACCTTTGGTCAATTCTGAGGGATTTTATCAAGTGGATACAGTATATTATAACAATGGTACAATTTCTTACCAAAGAAGTATTGAAAACCGATTTCAATATAAAGGACAAAATCTGACCTGGAAATTTGCAACAGTAACTGCAGGACTTGATTTTGATTTTAAACTCTCAAGAAACTTTGCACTCTTTGCCGGAGTTAATTATGCCGGAGGAAATAATAAATCATTATGGGGAGGAACAGGAGGCATCGGATTATTTGGAGTAAAAAATGGGATGGCTTTCAGGTTTGATGTTGGCTTCCACGTTCAGAGCATTTCATATGATGCACACACTATTGCTGAAGTTAGTACGACTGATTTTTGGGGTTCTACAGATGAATATGTTATGTTCTATCATGATATTAGCGATGAAACCTATTTTGATCCATTTATAAATTTTACATTCAATACAGCAAAAAAAGATTGGATAATTAATTTATTTTTTAACGGAGGGTACAGCGTTCAGTCTTTACTCGACTTTGAACCACAAACAATTGACTATGATTGGTTCTTCTTTCCACCATTCGTATTTAACGAAACAATTACTCAAGATTTTAGAGGTGAAACAACAGCAAGTTTCGCACACTTTACACCAGGCGTTTACTTCATTTTGGGAGAACAGAGCCGATTACTTGTTGGCGCCAGATTTTTCTATGAAACTCAATTGAAAGATCCTTCACAGAATTTATTCATTCTGCCAATGATGCAGATAGATTTTACGTTCTGATGATTAATATTATGCAAAGAAGGTTTACAATTAATTTGTTAAGTTTTCCTAAAACCAAATTCATACAATTTCCATAGGTAAAAAAGATGAGACTTAAGGTTTTATTGATTTTAACATTAATAATTGGAATTATCCTGATTTTAATTCACTCCAGCTGTAGTTCTACACAGTCAAATGTTAAACTTGGCCCGGATTTTAAATTTTCAGACAAACAAATAATTACAACTTATGTAGTTCCTTCAGGTAATATTGAAAAAGATGAAACATATATTCGGGTTTTACATCTGGACTTTCAGGCACGTGGTTACAAAGTGATTGATGCAAATGAAATTCTAAAAATAAATTTTGAAAAAATTACTGCTACTAACCACAGACAAATCGCTGACTCGCTGCAATCTAAAAATTATTTACCATCCTCAGATATTTATATAATAGTATCTGCTGTGTGGGATAGTGCATTTGTACTAACATTCTACTCTGAAGACAGATATGTTTATTGGAAGAAATATCAATTTGCTGGAATGAATGTTCCTACACTTAATTCCAGGGTATCGATTTATGACAGATCAATGAGAGATCCAATTAAATCATATACTGCTTCCGATACAACCTACTTACTTTCTGAAAACGATAACTCTGATTGGTATTATCGGGAATATCCATGGATGGTAATTGCTAAGCAGTTGACTCGCGAATTAGAAGATATCCCGATCTGTTCGATTGTTGATAATAAAAAAGCAACAAATCAATACAAAGTATCTTTCTTGGTTGATAAATCTTACCGTGAAGCATTTCCTGATACATGGATGAAACGTTTACAATTAAGAACACTTTATGCTAACGATATTTTACGTTCACAATTAGACATCGAATTATCTCAGCTAGAATTTGTCGAATGGAATTCAAATTTCGATAGAGATTTAAAAAACAGTCTAGAAAAACTTTATCAGTCAACTACTTCGAATCCCGGATCACTTCAGATTGGTATTACACTCGATCATGAATTAAAACGAAATTGGACTGATAAATCTAAACTTGGAATTGCATACTTACTTAGCACTGATGCTGCAATTACTGCTCAGCCATCTTTCCCTTCTATCGGACAATACTGGAATCCGATAGAAGAATCAATCACTTTAGTTCATGAAATTGCTCACATACTTGGAGCAATTCATGTTCCGGATAATAATTCGATAATGTATCCAAACGCAGGTACGCTATCTTATGAATTTGATGAAGTAAATAAAAAAATAATTGGTGCAACGAAAAAAAATTTCCTGAAGCAAAGTACAAAAGAACGATTGATCCCTTACTCTGAGGAACTTCTAAAAGTTAAAGATTACCCTTCAGATAATTCAAATCCGATCATACAGGCAACATCAAGTGTTATTCAGCTGATTGATCAACGAAGCAAAATTATTTATGACAATCCTGATAAAACATTTTCCAATATGTTTAGGCTTATTCCCGATTCGGCATTAGTGTTTGCAGTGGTGGGATACTTAGAGTTTAAAGACAATAACAATAAAAGTGCAATAAACTCATTTATACGATCAATTGAGATCAATCCTGATTTTGCTGAAGCTCATTACTATCTGAGCCTCGTATTTCGGAAAGATGGTAATGACGAACAAGCTGATTTATATAAAAATTTAGCTAAACCCTATTCAAAATTATGGATTATTGATAGATATTAAGAGGTCAGAAAATGGAAACAGATAATTCAATTAAATGCCCTAATTGTTTCAGTGTTGTAGCACCAGAAGATGAAAATTGTCCTTATTGCAAAGCTGAATTCTACAACTGTTCGAATTGTAATGCATTGGTTCTTCAAACTGACACTGTCTGTAAAAATTGTAATTCCAACCTCAACCAGGAAGAAATTCATAAACCAGTAGAAACAGTGCTAAATATGAAACCACAGTATGAATACAAATCACTTGATGGGCTAACTAAAGTATTAGTAATTCTGATGTCTTCAGTAATTTTTTTTTCAATCATAGTCATTTACACGAACACAAATGATATTGCATATTTAAATGAGAACAATGGATATGAAGACACTCTTTATTATGAGGAAAATTACTTTTACAATCTGGCTATAATAATTTCTTCAATTGTTTTTATACCGATTTACTTAGCCACATCTGTTATTTTTTTAATCTGGATCAGACAAGCGTATAGAAATCTGCTTACTCTTCAACGAAAACCAAATGAATTTTCTTCTGGATGGGCAATTGGTTCCTATTTTGTTCCGTTTCTTAATTATGTACGACCATATACAATTATGAAAGAGATCTGGTTTAGAAGTCAGCCTGATTATAATTTACCAGATGAAGATAATAATCAATTTTATAAACGACTTTCCTCAAATACTGTTTTGATTTTGTGGTGGACATTTTTTCTGATTGAGCGTCATCTCAGTTACTTTTCATTTAAATTATCCCTAACGGCTGATACTGTTCAAAAGTTATTGACAGCGTCCTGGTTTGATCTCATTGCAACGTCAATTGGAATTTTTGTTACTTTAATACTACTATATCTGATTACAACAATTAATGATTGGCAATCTGAAAAAATTAAGAGCAAACCTAAAGGGTATTGTCAGCATTGCGGCAATTTGGTTGAACTGGATGCTTTGCTTTGCACTCATTGCGGGAAAGAATTAATACAAAGTGTTTAAATACTGTTTTGTTTGAACAATAACAATTTCTTCTTTACTATTTGATAGTCGTAATTTAAAAGATTATGTAAGGAAAGGATTATGAACTCAAATCAAAATAAACTTCAGTTATTTGAAGTTCCGCAAATAGAATCAATTCAGGATATGTTCCTAAAGTCCGCTGACAAATTTTCCAACAAGCTCGCAATGGAGGATTTAACAAATTATCCTATTAGCAAGGTTACTTATTCAAAATTAAATGAATACATAATTAAGTTTGGCAGTTCATTGCAAAAATTGGGAATAAAACCAAGAGACCACATTGCAGTAATTGGAGAGAATCGCGTACAGTGGGCAATTGCTTTTCTTGCCGGTATGATGTACGATTTTGTAATTGTTCCTGTTGATAAAGGGCTGACTCCCGGTGATATTCTGAATATTATTCACGAATCGGATGCAACTGCTTTGATCTTTTCTGGTTCGCTCTCAGATTTTATCAAAGAGAAGAAGAATATTCTTGCAAAGGTTAAATTTTATATCAGTATGGATCTCGATAGAAAACAGGAAGATTTTTATTCAATGTTGGAATTGATAAAAAGTGAAAAATCTAACGGAACAAATCTTCCCAAAATTAATCCTGATGATGTGGCTGAAATAATTTATACTTCGGGCTCACTTGGCAGAGCAAAAGGTGTAATGCTCACTCAAAGAAATATTTCATCAAATCTTGTAGCTATGAGACAAATGATTACTATCTATCCTGAAGACAGGTTTCTTGGTGTACTTCCGATTCATCATACATATCAATGTACCTGCGGATTATTATGTCCATTGTATTCTGGTTCTTCTGTTCATTTTGCACGCTCACTTAAAACAATTCCTGAAGATATGGCAGCATCGAAACCAACGATTTTACTTGGTGCACCGCTGTTATATAATAAGATGTATAGCAAGATAATAAAAAACATATCAGCTAAAAAAACAACTTCGATATTATTTAATGTGATGATGAACCTTTCTGATTTAACAAAACGTTTTGGCTGGAAAAATTCCAAGAAAGTTTTTTTCGGAAAAGTACACAGAACTCTTGGAGGATCTATGCGATTATTAATCGCAGGAGGAGCTGCACCTGATCCCAAAGTATCAAAGTTTTTCAGAGAACTTGGCTTCAATATTATTCAAGGCTATGGATTAACTGAAACTTCGCCTATTCTTGCTCTTAATAAAATCGAATATTTTAAAGATGATGCAGCCGGTTTACCATTACCTGGTGTTGAAATTATAATAAATCAGCCGGATAAAAACGGAGTTGGAGAAATTATTGCAAGAGGTCCAAGTGTTATGCCCGGTTATTACAATAACCCATCAGCTACAAAAGAAACATTTGATAATGGCTGGTTTAAAACCGGAGACCTCGGCTATTTTGATGAAGAAGGATTTCTTTTTGTTTGCGGTAGAAAGAAAAATGTAATCATAGCAAACAACGGTGAAAATGTTTATCCTGAAGAGATTGAAGACATATTAAACCGTAACCAGTTTGTGCTCGAATCTATGGTTTACGGAGAAGAAGATGAAAAGCACAACGAAAGAATTGTTGCACTTATAGTTCCTGATACTTCTGCTTTTATTGAATACTCGAATAAAAATAATGTGCAGATAAATCCTGAATTAATTGATAATCTTATTTCACAGGCAGTAAAAGAAACAAACAAGCAGTTACCTGCGTTCAAGCAAATAAGAAATTTTTACATCCACGAGCACGAACTGGAAAAAACAACCACACAAAAAGTGAAACGTTATGCAGTCAACGTTAAGGAAAGGACAATTGTTTAATTAAATGGAAAAAGAATATGAGACTTAAAGATAAAGTAACTATTATAACTGGCAGCAGTCGGGGAATCGGAAAAGCTATTGCGTTAGGATTTGCAAATCAAGGTGCTCATATAGTTGTTGCTGCCAGAACAGAATCAGAAGTTACTTCAGTAGCGGAAAAAGTTAGAGATGTTGGCAGAGAAAGCATGGGTATTATTTGTGATATCTCAGATGAAACCCAGGTAAAAAATCTCGTTGATGCTACAATTAAAAAATTTAATCGGCTAGATGTGCTCATTAACAATGCTGGTATTGGATCTATGCGTCCTGTTTACGGAACTTCGCTTGAATCATTTGAAAAGGTTTTAAAAGTGAATCTCACAGGAACATTTCTCTGTACAAAACACGTCTGGCAGCCAATGAAAAATTCGGGTGGAGGCTCAATTATAAATGTTTCTTCACTTGGCGGATTGGTTGGTTACCCAATGCTATCAGCTTACTGTGCCAGTAAATGGGGACAAATTGGTTTTACCAAAGCTTGTGCTGAAGAAGGAAAGAAAGACAATATTAGAGTTAATGCAATTGCACCAGGTAAAGCTGATACAGCGATTCGTGCAAATATTAAAGAAGATAAAACCAAAATGCTAACTCCGGAAGATCAGGTGGATGCGTGTGTTTTCCTTGCTTCGGATGAATCAAGATACATAACCGGACAGGTAATTTCTTTGGAATGGTTTGGTGAAGAAAAGTAAACACCTCAGATAAACCTTATAATATTTCAACAATCAAGTATGTCATTCCGTGCTTGACACGGAATCTATAATCAAATTCTGATTTGAAATTCCTGTTATCCACTACACTCGATCTGAATGACAATTCAGATAAAATTACCAAACAAAAATCAAAGTCCCGTACGGGATGACATATTGTTTTTAAAAATGATAATAAATATGAACTCGATAAATAAATTTTATATATCATCCTTACAGGATTTTATTTGTTCTTTTTGTTCTTACATTTCTATAAACATTAAATCCCTACGGGATTAAAAAACTAATTTTATATATTCTGTTTTGAAGAAATTGTCCCGTTAGGGACAAAATATTTATAGACAAAATTACCAAACAATAATTAAAGTCCCGTACGGGACGACATATTGTTTTTATAATAGAAAATAAATATGAACAAAATGTTATTACATCAAGCTTTGTTAAAGACGGGATGCAAAAACTATTAAAAAACGCAAATGCGAAACACTCGATAAATAAATAGATGAATTGGTTTAACGGAAGGAGAAACATCACACGATAATAAAAATACAAACACAGTAGTGCGATATCATTCCTTTTTAAACACAAATCTTACGACCCTTTTACATTTAGCTGACAACCCCGCCTTCTTCATTAACTAAGTTTCAAGTGAATTCAATTTAATATTAACAATTATTTAGGAGGTACCGTGTATAAGTCAAAATTGATCGCAATTGTTATTTTAGTTTTGTTTTCACTTTTGATCTTTAAAGTTGAAACTATTGCCCAAACAGCTTGTGCAGGGACGAAAGATCTTAACGAGAACACTACTGCAAGTCTGATTCAGGGCTTGAACTCTGATAATGACGGTTTACAATCCAGTTGTGCTTACTGGCTTGGAGAATACAGAATAAATGAAGCTGTTATTCATTTACAGAAAGTGTTAAAGAATGACGAGTCTGAATCTGTAAGAATTAGCGCAGCATTAGCATTATTCAAGATCGGAACACCGAGCGCAATCTTCACAGTAAAACAAGCCGGAAGCTTTGATGTGAGTGAAAGAGTAAGAAGACTTTCTTCTATCTTCTATTCAGTTTATCTGGATGAATTCAGAGATAATGAAAATCGAATTGAGGAAAAAGGATGGCTTGCAGGAAAAAACTAAATTGCAATAAATCTATCTAAGCCTGCAATTGAAAAGTGCAGGCTTTTTTTATTTCTGAACGCTAAACTTTTACCACACGCTGTCAACTTTTATATACTTTCATCTTTTCCCCTGAAGATAAAATTACTGCAAATGATTTAAATAAGCCTTTTCATTTACATCACTGAAATTTGGATGAACTTCGTATCAGTAAAATATCAGACATGTATTTTACAATTCCATGACATCTACGCCGCTGTTTTAATTTACATTTTGAGCAGATAAAAGGAACTTAACATGAAACTTAAAATTATTTTTATTACAATTTTCTTAGTCATAAACAGCTTCTCCCAAATCAGGGAAGTTAAACCATTTTCATCCTTCAAACAGGGAGATTTTGAGGCTAATTTTTCAACAAATTTGGGCGCTGCATTCTCAAAAAACAATGTAACCACTACCAACCAGTACTTTAATTATTATGATTCAACCTACACTACCAGCAAAAATAATTCTGAAAATTCCAGCAAAGATTATCTTATGCTACTTACTGCTTCCATCGGATATTATTTTGTTGATGGGTTAAGTTTTGAACCTGAGCTTGATATTAACTTAATTACAGACGATGAAATTTCAATTTCAATTTTAGCTAACCTTACATACAATTTCAGTACTTCAAATAGCAAAACCTATCCTTATGTAAAAGTTGGTTATGGAATAAGCAACTACGTGACATATAATAATTATTTTGGTGGCTCAACGGATAATTCTCTTGATACACAGCTAATTAATACTGCTTTGGGTATTAAGCTGGCAAGTGCTTCTGGTTCTGTTATGAGGATAGAATTAAATTATAAATATTACACTAACTCCAGTTCATATTCTTATGGTGATCAATATAACAAGACTACAATTGAATCAGAATCAGGAATAGATGCCCTTTCAATTGCAATTGGGTATTCAATATTATTTTAAAATTCTTTTAGAGAAATAAAATGAAAATATTTAAAAAATTAGTTTACCCGATATCTTACAAGACTATACTTATTCTGATTAGTATTGAATTAATTTTACAATCCGGATGTGGATCAAGGATAGAAAGAATTTCAAAACCTCCCGATCAATTTCCTGTCAAGCAAAGTACGCCTGATCTTCCGTTTATTAAACTTCATATGAAAAACGGTGATTTATATGTGCTTGAAAAATGGGAAGTAAATAACGATAGTGTCAGGGTTGATGGTACCGGCAAACTTTATGATCTTAATCGTGCTACTATTTCATCCGGCAAGTTTAAAATCCCCTTAAATCAAATTGTGATTGCAGAAACAAATCAGATAAATCAATCAGCCAGCTCATTTGTTTTAGGAGCATTAACGGTCGTGACCGGAATTTTTACAATTGTGTGTCTTGCAAACCCAAAAGCTTGTTTTGGTTCTTGTCCGACTTTTTACGCATCGAATGGTAATGATTTCATTGTTCAATCAGAAGGTTTTTCGTCGAGTATATCTCCATCGCTTCAGGAAAAAGATATAGATGCTTTGTACAGGATAAAACTTCAATCAAAAAATTTTACTATTCAGTTGAAAAATGAGGCTTATGAAACACACATAATTCATTCAGCAAATTTATTAGCACTGCCAAAACCTGAAGGTGGTCGTGTGTTCTCTTCATCAGAGGGTGAATTTTATCAGGCAGTAAATATGAGAGAAGCCATTTCTGTAATTGCTATTGAAGGTGATATTTCTGAAAAGGTTTGCTCGTTCGACGGCGTAGAAAGATTCAGTCAAGCTGACTCCTTCAATCTAGCTGAAAAAGAAATTATAGAACTTACATTCAATCCTTCTGCATCAGATAGCTTAGGATTAATAATCGCATCACGACAAACTCTTTTAACTACGTTTCTTTTTTATCAATCATTGGCTTATATGGGAACAAAAGCCGGAGAATTCCTCGCAAACATTGAACGAAACAGTAATCAGTTTAAACCGGTTCTAAAAAATTTGCAATCTACCCTTGGCAATATTGATGTCTTAATTCAAAATGAAAAAGACGAATGGATTAAAGTTGGTGAAGTTGGTGAAACTGGTCCAATTGCAACAGATATAAAAGTTGTTCCTCTTAAAAATATTCTGAAACAATCTAATACAAATTCTGAAACGAAGATTCAATTGAGAATGGCAAAAGGTTTATGGAGAATTGATTATTTAGCAATCGCTGATTTATTACAAAAAGTCACACCTGTTGTGATTTCACCATCAACATCTTCACCTCAATTTTCTGGCAATAGTGAAGTTGTTGAACTACTCTCAAATCCTGACTCAGCATTAATAACATTCCCCGGTGATCAATATTTACTCAATTACCAGCTACCAAATGATTATTACAATTACGAACTCTTTATTGAACCAAATGGATATTACCTTGAATGGATGCGGAACGAATGGTTAGCTGAGGAGAATTCAAATAAAGTTTATGAGATGTTATTCAATCCAAAACAATATTACAAAGATCTTGCACCCGAATTCAAAAAAATTGAAGCGGAGATGGAAGAAACATTCTGGAGCAGTAAATATGTTTACCCATAAAAAATTATTTTTCTTCTCATTAATATTTCCTGTTTTAATTTTCTCTGCTTGTGCCGGATCTTACGCACCCGATAATTACCTGCCTGAAACAGAGAATATACCTCAAACAGTTTATGGTGCTTGGATAGTGGTCTTTACCGCCCCTGACACTTCTGATTCTGACGATAAATGGTTAATGTATGGAGGAGAGTTTATCGCAGTTGATGATAGTATAGTTTATGTAATGTATGATTCAATTTATCAGATATCAAAAAACAAAGTAACTGCAAGTTCTCTTGAACTTGATCGAAAAAATACAACAGAATATGGAGTTTGGGTGATGGGAGGATCTCTTTTGACTCTTTCAAATGGATATTATGCTTCTATAACATTACCTTTATGGCTAATTGCAGGAATTCCTTCTGTTGTTGGTGAATCTGAAAGAGACAAGTATGATATGGATGAACCGGATGAAGCATACTGGGACAGTATAAAAGTCTTTGCAAGATTTCCACAGGGTTTAGATGGAATTGACTTAAGCCAGATCAAACCGTACGAAATTATTAAAGAATAATCGTGACTTAAATTTCAGACAAATTGCCATCCACTATTTCACAAATTTATACCCTGCACCATGTATTGTTAAAAGGTGTTTTGGGTCTGAAGGTGTATCTTCAATTTTCTTTCTCAGGTTCAATATAAAATTATCAACCGTTCTTGTTGACGGATAATTTTCATAACCCCAGACTTCGTCGAGAAGTTTATTTCTATCAATCACTTCACCTTCTCTTTGAACAAAATATTTCATCACTTTAAATTCCAATGCAGATAGTTCGATTGAATGACTTCCCTTCTTTGCTTCCTGTCCTTTAAAATTAAGATGTACATCAGCAAATGTATATTCGTCAATATCTGTTTTAATTTCTTTCGGACGACGAAGAATCGCATTCACTCGGGCTACAAGTTCTCTTACACTAAACGGCTTTGTAACGTAATCATCAGCACCGATTTCCAATCCGATAATTTTATCTACTTCTTCTTTTTTGCCAGTGAGCATTAAAACAGGTGTGTTGATTCCTGCATTTCTTAAATCTCTGCAGATTTCTATTCCGTTTTTCTCCGGAAGCATTAAATCAAGAATTATCAAATCAAATGGGCTGTCTTTAGCTTTTTCATAACCCATTTGTCCGTTCATTACTGTTGATACATCAAAGTGTTCTTCTTTCAAAGTTTCACTAATTCCGGTAAGAGTTGCGGGATCATCTTCAATGATTAATATTTTTTTCATATCGTCTCCTGAAAAATATTTTATGAATTAAGGTTAACATAAGATAAATATTCACACTGTATAAATATTAAAATCACCTTTAATATGCTTGAGCCTGACAGTTTTGAGCTTTTTCAGTTCTACTTTAGTTTTGCCTCTGATAATCATATAAAAATTTTCTGAAATATAAATTGAACCCGGTTCCGCTAACTCCTGAAGTCTAGCTGTAATATTAAGAGCATCACCTTTTAATTTGCCCTCATATTCAATTACATCACCAACGTGCAAACCGGTCCTTATTTTAATCTTTTCAAATTTTGGTTTAGCACTATTATACTCTTCGAATTTTTCCCTGATATAAATACAACAATTCAGACAATCAATTGCACTCTCGAATGCAGCCAGAAAAGCGTCTCCAATAATCTCAATGACTCTGCCTTTGTAATTGAGAATTGATTCCTTCATAATCTTGTTATGATCCTTCAAAAGACGTAATGCAAGTATTTCATCCTGGTTCATCTTTTTTGAATAATCTGTCATATCAGTAAACATTATAGCCAGTAAATGGCGTTGAAGTTTTTTATCGTCTGACACTGAAAAATTACTCTGAGTATTTTCTATTCTTCTCAAATTAGTTCTTATTCTTGCAAGAAGTTCTCTTGAGTCGAATGGTTTAGTAACATAATCATCTGCACCAATCTCAAGTCCAACTACTTTATCAATTTTTTCTGCTTTTGAAGTTAAAATAATTACCGGATTCTGAAAACCATTTTCCCGTAACATCCTGCAAACCTGAATGCCATCCATTGAAGGTAAATTAACATCGAGTATAATAATCTCCGGTTTCTCTCTTAATGCAAGTTCATATCCAAGTCTTCCATCATCAGATTTAATTACATCAAAATTTTCTCCTTTCAAAAACATGGCAAGACCGAGCGAAATTGCCGGATCATCTTCAATTACTAATATCTTCTTCATTTTTCAATGTTGGGAATATAAGTGTAAATGTACTGCCTTTTCCAACTTCACTGATTAATTCAATTTTACCGTTGTGTGCTTCAACTATGTGCTTAACAATGGAAAGTCCGAGTCCGGTTCCTTCAGTAACCTGTGAAGTTTTATCTTTAATTCTGATATAAGGCTGAAAAATATTTTCCAGATCACTTTCCGGTATTCCTTTTCCCTCGTCTCTGACTTCGATAATTGTTTGGTTGTCTGAAAGAGAAGTTGTGATCAGTGTTCTGGTATTTTCCGGTGAATACTTGTTGGCATTTGTAATTAAATTCATGAGCATACTTTCGATTGCATCTTTATCGCCGGTTATAAAAATTTTTTGATCACACAGACACACTTCGATTTTCTGCTTTTTCATACCGAACATATATTCAACTTCAGAGACAGTTTTTTTTATAATTGAATTTATTTCCAGCTTACTCATCTGATAATTTTTCATTCCTTTTTCGATCATTGCGTTATCAAGAATATTATTAATCATCCGTTTAAGCCGCTGACTTTCACCATCAATAATACTTAAATATTTCTTATCAGAAGCACCTGAGTCAACTGTTTTATCCTGCAAAAGATCAGTAAATATTTTAATACCCGAAAGCGGCTGCTTGAGTTCATGAACCATTGTTGAGACGAATAAGGATTTCACTTCATTCAGTTCTTGTAATCTTTGTGCTTCAATATGCTCAAGAATTAATTCTTCCTGAAGTTTAATTCTCTCGATTGCAAGTGCGGCTGCTGTTGCGACAGTGTTTAGTAAGTCAACATCATCTTTGAAATATCTTGCGCCTGATTTCTTTGTGCCCAAAGCTATAAATGCGTGAATGATTCCAGTTGGTGATTTAACCGGAAACACCAGTACAATTCCCCACCTTTTAAAAACTTTAACATCGGCTGATTCGATTTTCAGCCCGGGTTCAACTCTATCATCAACTGCCACAGGTTTTGACAAATCAGTCTTAAGATTTTCCGATTCAAACCTGACACTCCTGTTCTTTAAGATATCCCATCCTTTATTTGCGATCATTTTTATTTTGTTATCTGGCTGACTGAGAATAAAGAATCCGATATTATCAACCGGAATTAACGAATCAACCTGCGAAACAATTTTATCCGAAAGAGACTGAATATCTACTGATGATTTGATATCATCCAGAAATTTTCTTTGCTCTTCGCGAAAATCGTATTCAACCTTAAAGAATTTTTTATCAACAAATTTCTGAATGATATTTTTCAGGGGCTGAAGCAAAACAACAGTTGCGATTGCAGTTAAAACGGCAGGAACAGCAGGATTAAGATCAACAACAAATCGTGTGATTATCCATGTAAGAATAATATATGTTATGACAATTGCTGAAAGAATTAATACATAAACCGAACTTCTTCTTATCAAGAGGTTGATATTCATTAAATGATATTTAACTATGGCTATGCTGAATGTAATTGGAATAGCGGTTAAAAATATCAAAACCAAAGACTCCGGGATCAGGCTTTCGCCGGTTAAGAAGATCGGAATCACCCAAAAAATTACAAAACTGAACGGACCAATAAAAAAGCCAAGCAGCAGCCACTGAAGTCTTTTTCTTTCTTCAATTTCATCAGTTGCTCTGTATGCATAAATACAAATTGATATTGCAATGATTATACAGGTTATCAGGAAAAGCCGGAAGAATGAATCAAAAAAAGTTACATAATATTTCAGGCTCTCAAAATTTTCACCGATCGTTGCGTCAAGAAATAAGTAGGAAAGAATTATTGCATTAATTACTGCACTTAAATAAAAATACCATAAAATATATTTAATTCTTTTTACTTTTTTCTTCGGGAAAGATGAAGTGAAATGTATAAATAGAACCGGAGTTAAACTGTACGCGATCAACCACATAATTCTGTTAAACTGACCAAATCCGATTGGATTGATTCTGTAACAACCTGCTGTCAGCATTATAACCATTCCTAAGCCGATACATGCCCAATGAAACAAGTAAGCCGAATAATTATCCGGTGCTTTGATTCTTACAAAAACACCAATCAGATAAAAAGTTATTCCAACAAGAACAATAATGATGAAATTAAAAAGATCATAATATTTTGTTAGCTGAACAGAGGCGTAAACAATAGTTCCATTTCGCTTTAACTCCAGATTAATATTTTCACCAATTCTTTTACCATCAAGATAAAGTTCTACTTCTTCCCACTTTGTAAAATGGTGATCGTCAATACTTATAATTTCGTCTGCAGGATTTACATCAGGAATCTTCCGGGAATTTTCAGAAATAAATAAGATATCGTTTTTAAAAAAAGTCTTAACAGGTAAGTCTGCTTTAATAGAAATGAGGTATAAACCTCCGGTACAGATGAGCAAAATCAGGATATCTGCAATTAATAGTGAAACTTTTAAATGAGCTGATTGTTTCACCCTGATCATCTTCCTTATAATAGTTATTGATAAGTAAGAACCGATTTAAGGAGGAATTAATTTATCATTAAAAATATTATAAAAATTGCCTCCACATAACAAAGATAACTAAAGATTCCTGATATACTCAACACCTCCAAGCGAACTCATTTGCCCAAGAATCCAATTTTGTCTTCTTAAAATATAACCCGAAGGTCTCCTTACTGAAAAACGAACAGGGTTTGGTATTGTAGCAGCAATTAAAGCAGCCTGACTTCGTGTCAACTTTGATGGCAGTTTCTTAAAATATATCTGGCTTGCTGCACCAACACCAAAAATCATGTCACCAGTTTCAATAATGTTAAGATAGACTTCAAGAATTCTTTCTTTACTCCACAAAAGTTCAATAAGAACTGCAAAGTATGCTTCCAGACCTTTTCTGATAAAACTTCTTCCCTCCCACAGAAATAAATTCTTCGCAACCTGCTGAGTAATTGTGCTGGCACCCCGAAGTCTTTTCCCACGATTACTTTGTTCAATTGCTTTTTCAATCTGTTCAAAATCAAATCCAAAATGGTTTGGAAAATTCTGATCTTCGGCAGCAATTACAGCAAGCGACATTTGTTTTGATATTTCATCATAGCTGAACCACTGGTATGCGATCAATTGTTTTTCTTTAAATGTAACTAATGCTTCCACTTTTCTCTGAATCATTATTGAGGTAGTTATTGGATTTAACCATTTAAGAAGTAATACTAAAAAAATCGAAAGGATAATAAATCCGATGAAAATCTTTAAAAGTAATTTTGGTAATCGTTTTATAAATCGTTTGAAGTTGAATTTTTTAGCCATTTACCCTAAAATAATTATGGTACCGGATCATAACCGCTTCCACCCCAGGGATGACATTTAATAATTCTTTTGAAACCAAGCCAGCTTCCTTTAATTATTCCGTACTTCCTCAATGCTTCAATTGTATAATGAGAGCACGTTGGTGTAAATCTGCAAGATGGTGGAAATAATGGTGATATAATTAATTGATAAATTTTTATAACAATTATTAATGGAATTGCCAGAAACTCAAAAATCTTTCTAAAAAAAATTTGCACTCTCAAATTCTTGTATAAAAAAAATTACGATTATAAAATTTATTTAAAACCTGCTAATTCAGTGAATTAGCGCACAATAAAAAAATTATCTTTGAAATTCTCTTTAAATATAACTTAATTTGCGCCGTCAAAATTGAGACTTAAAACAAAATAAAAGATAATATGTCAAAAAACGTTGTTATTGTTGAATCGCCTGCTAAAGCAAACACAATTGAAAAATATCTTGGTGAAGATTTTCTTGTTACTTCCAGTTATGGTCATATCAGAGATCTGATAAAGAAAGATAAGGGGATTGATGTTGAAAATAACTACACTCCGCATTATATCATTCCTGAAGATAAAAAAGCCAGAGTAAAAGAGCTTAAGAAATTATCTGATAAATCAGAAACTGTGTGGCTTGCAACTGACGAAGACCGTGAAGGTGAAGCGATAGCCTGGCATTTAAAAGAAGTATTAGAGTTACCCGAGAAAAAAATCAGGAGAATTGTTTTCTCAGAAATTACCAAACCAGCAATCCTTGATGCGGTAAAGAATCCACGTGGGATTGATTATAACCTTGTGAACTCACAGCAATCAAGAAGAATTCTTGACAGGTTAGTTGGTTTTGAACTTTCTCCTATCCTTTGGAGAAAAGTGAAACCAAAATTATCAGCGGGAAGGGTTCAATCAGTTGCAGTAAGATTGATTGTTGAACGTGAAAGAGAAATAGATTCATTTAAATCAGAATCCAGATACAAGGTAACCGGCAATTTTCTTGTAACCGGGAAAGATGGCAAAAAATCTGAGTTCAAAGCTGAAGTACCCGATTATTTTGAATCATCCAAAGAAGCAAAAGATTTTTTAGAGAGTTGCAAAACTTCAGAATTTTTGGTTGAAAGTATTGAAAAGAAACCTGCAAAGAAATCTCCTTCTCCCCCATTTACAACTTCTACTCTTCAGCAGGAAGCAAGCAGAAAATTACGTTTTTCAGTTTCACGAACAATGCTCGTTGCACAAAAGTTGTATGAAGCAGGCAAGATTACATATATGCGAACCGATTCAGTTAATCTTTCTGAAATCGCTCTCAGTGCAGCAGAACAACAAATAAAAAATGAATACGGAAAAAATTATTCTCACCGCAGACAGTTTAAAACAAAATCTAAGACTGCTCAGGAAGCTCACGAAGCAATTCGTCCGACAGATTTCGGCAATGAAAGTATTTCAGGTTCCAGAGATGAAAAAGTATTATATGAATTAATTTGGAAAAGAGCTCTTGCATCGCAAATGTCTGATGCTCAGCTTGAAAGAACTACTTTGAAAATCAATATTAGCAAAGCTGATAAGTTGTTTGTAGCAAAAGGCGAAGTAATAAAGTTTGATGGATTTCTTAAAGTTTATCTTGAGTCCATCGATGATGAAAACGGCGAGAACGGAGAAGATGGAATACTTCCGGATTTATCAGAAGGAGAAAAAATTTCATTCACCGAAATTACAGCCACACAAAGATTTACCAGACCGCCCTCCAGATTTACGGAAGCAAGTCTTGTGAAAAAACTTGAAGAGCTTGGAATTGGAAGACCTTCAACGTATGCACCAACTATCAGTACGATTCAGAAGAGAGGTTATGTTCATAAAGAAGAACGTGAAGGTACGGAACGTAAATATGAAGTTTTAACTCTTGATCAATCAAAAAAAATAAAGAGTGAAACACTAACCGAAATAACCGGAGCTGACAAAGGAAAACTGTTCCCAAATGATGTTGCAATGCTTGTTAACGATTTTTTGCTTGAACATTTTCCACAGGTAATGGATTATAAATTTACCGCACGTATCGAGGAAGAACTTGACGAGATAGCAAATGGTGAAATGGACTATCACGAAATGCTGGACGAATTCTATCCTCCTTTCAAGAAAAAAGTCGAGCACACAATTGAGACATCCGAAAGAGTATCGGGTGAGAGAATTCTCGGGAAAGATCCGGCAACAGGAAAGCAGGTTTCTGTAAGAATGGCAAGATTTGGTCCTGTGGCAGTCTTAAGTAATCCAAAAGATGAAAATGATAAACCACATTATGCTGGATTAAGGAAAACTCAGAAACTTGAAAACCTGACTCTCGAAGAAGCACTCCATTTGTTTAAACTTCCGAGACTTGTTGGCAAGTATAATGATCAGGAAGTAATTGCGGCAATCGGAAGGTTTGGACCTTATGTCAGGTTCGATGGAAAATTTTATTCCATTAAAGCTCAATATGATCCCCACGATATAGAAATTGATGAAGCGATTGAAGTAATTGAGGCTAAGAAAAAAGCTGATGCAGAAAAGACAATAAAAATTTTCGAAGAGAATCCAGAGTTTCAGATACTAAAAGGCAGATGGGGACCTTATTTAAAAGCCGGAAAAGAAAACGTGAAAATCCCAAAAGACCGGGAACCAGCTTCCTTAACTTATGATGAATGTGTAAAGCTGGCTGAAGAAGCAAAGTTAAAACCAAAACGAAAAGGAAGATTCAGCAAAAGTAAAACCTGATCTGATGTTAATAAATAATTATCTTAATTGATTATTTTGCTTTTATAAAATTCAAAATTAGTGATTCGTAATATGATGGCATTTATAGAGTGGAGTGTTAGTCCGGAGATTTTTCACCTGGGTCCAATATCGGTAAGATGGTATGGATTTTTATTTGCTATGGCTTTCGTGGCAGGTTATGTGATTATGTCCTGGATTTTTAAAAAAGAAGGAAGACCGAGAACAGATCTCGAACAACTTTCTGTTTATATGATATTCGGAACTGTTATTGGTGCAAGGTTAGGTCATTGTCTCTTTTATAATCCAGAATATTACCTCACACATCCAATAGAAATTTTTAAGGTTTGGGAAGGCGGTTTGGCAAGTCACGGTGCAGCAATTGGGATTCTCATTTCATTATATCTTTTTTCAAATAAGAAAAAAAATTATCCGCTGTTATGGGTACTTGATCGAATTGTAATCGTAACTGCATTAGGTGGTTCCTTTATCAGATTAGGTAATCTGTTTAATTCTGAAATTATCGGGAAGCCAACTGATGTTTCGTGGGCATTTATTTTTAGTTCTGTTGATGAACTCCCAAGGCACCCCACACAACTTTATGAATCTTTAGCTTACCTGATAATTTTTATTATGCTCTTCTTAATTTATTACAAAGGAATTGAAAAAAACCGGAGAGGGTTGTTATTCGGATTATTTCTTGTTCTGGTATTTACTTTCAGGTTTTTTATTGAATTCCTGAAAGAAAATCAAACCGGCTTTGAAGCAGGAATGACATTTAATATGGGGCAGATATTAAGCATCCCTTTTGTATTAATAGGATTATTTTTTATTCTAAAATCTTTTAAAGTTGAAAAAGCAAATGGATCTCATAGCAAAGATAAAAAATAAGTCAGTGGTTGTTGGAATTATTGGAATGGGTTACGTCGGTTTACCACTCGGTCTGGCATTCGCTGATAAAAAAATTAATGTTCTTGGTTTCGATCTTGACAACAAAAAAATCAATATGCTGAATAAAGGAAAGGGTTATCTGAAGCATATCAGCAATAACAAAATAAAGAAAGCAGTGCATTCAGGTTATCTTAGAGCAACCTCAGATTTTACAAGACTTAAAGAAGTTGATGCTATAATTATTTGTGTTCCGACTCCTCTTACTGAGCACAGAGAACCAGATATGTCTTTTGTGAAAAACACATCTGAGACAATTTCAAAATACTTGCGTAAAGGACAACTAGTTGTTCTTGAATCAACTACTTATCCAGGAACAACACGGGAAGTTTTGTTACCACTATTTGGAAACGCAAACGGAAAGAATAAGTTTAAAGCAGGTAAAGATTTTTATCTGGCTTTCAGTCCAGAAAGAGAAGATCCAAATAATCCGGAATATACCACATCTCAAATTCCAAAGGTAGTTGGAGGTCTTACTCCTCAATGTTTAAAAGTTGCAAAAGCTCTTTACGATCTCGTTATTATTAAAACTGTTCCTGTTTCTTCACCTGATGCTGCTGAAGCAACAAAATTACTAGAGAACATCTACAGGTCTGTTAATATAGCTCTGGTTAATGAACTAAAGATGGTATTCGATAAAATGAATATTGATATCTGGGAAGTGATAGCTGCTGCTTCTACAAAACCATTTGGATTTAAACCATTTTATCCCGGACCAGGACTTGGCGGTCACTGTATCCCAATTGATCCTTTTTATTTGACATGGAAAGCACGAGAGTTTGAGATCAATACGAAATTTATTGAGCTTGCCGGTGAAATTAATACGCAACAGCCGTATTATGTTGTTGCAAAGTCTGCTGAAGCACTAAACAAATTCAAAAAAGCTCTGAATAATGCAAAGATATTAATTCTTGGAGCTGCGTATAAAAAAGATATAGATGATATGAGAGAATCCCCGTCTCTGAAATTAATTGAACTGTTTCAGGAAAAAGGTGCTATTGTTGATTACTATGATCCGCTTGTACCCGTTTTACCTAAAACGAGGAAGTACAATCTTGAATTGAAATCAATCAAACTCACAAAAGAAAAAATCATGAAGTATGATTTAGTGGTACTAAGTACTGATCATTCAATATTTGATTATAAATTTATCGCTTCAAATGCTAAACTGATTTTAGATTCACGTAATGCATTCGAAACGAGAAGAATAAAATCTACTAAGATTATTAAAACTTAAGTAAATTCTGATGCGAACGACTATTTCTTAAACATCGATTCGATGGCATCGATTACCGTATCAACTGAAATCTTTTCCATACAAGAAATATCTTCAGTACAATATTTTCTATAATAACATTTACATTCTTCAGAGGAACAGAGTTTAATCCCCTTTCCATAAAGTTCAATTTCATGTATTGAAGTTGGACCAAAAAGTGCGATGATTTTTTTCTCAAGTGCTGTTGCAATATGAAGAGCGAGTGTATCAGCAGTTATTACCAAATCGCATAATTCAACAATTGCAGCAAACTCCAGCAATGAATTGTCAAGTCCGGTATTAATAACGTAGTCAAATTTTTTCTCCAGTTTATGAAAAGTTTCAACTTCCTCAGGTCCGCCCAGTAGTAATAAATTAAACTCATTATTTCCAAGTCTTGTAATTAATTCCTCCCATCGTTCAAGAGGCCAACCTTTACTTGGCCATTTGGTACCAATACCTACATTTAATCCGATTACAGGTTTTTTAGAATTTATTTTTTTAAAAAATTCCTTTTTTGAAATTTTATCCTTTTCTGTTTTTGATACCTGAATCATTGGTATTTCTACAGGTAACGCCAACTCTAAAATTTCATACATCAACTGTTGATTTGATTTTTTATTCGCTTTTTTATATTGATCGAAAGCACTCATTTCAAGCCAAACCTTTGATGCTGGTGATGTTGGTTCAACATATCCCATTTTATTTAAAACAAATCCTATTTTTTCTTTTGCGTCTGTGAAAGCCGCAATTGCAGAACTAATTTTTGAGGTATCAAGATTGATGACCATATCATAACTTTCTGCTTTAATTCTCAACAATGCGTCATCTTCAATTGTAATTACCTCATCAACAAGAAAATTATTTTTAAATAATTCTTTTGCATTCTGCCGCGTACACCATTCAATATAACTATCAGGAAACTTTTTCTTAAGTGGTTTCAATATAGAAGTTGTTCTAAGAACATCACCAATGGCATCGAGTTTAATGATGAGAATTTTAAATGAGATTGGTATGTAATGATTACAATCATCACAAATTATACCTTCATTTTTATTATAGGAACAAGGTCTGTCTCCTTTAAAATGGGCGCAATCAATTTTGAGCATATTTAATATCCTTTATGGAAAGCTGGTTTGTACAAAATTATCAATAGCGGCTATTTTACCAACATTTTGATAGTTAAAATGTAATCAAGAAGTAATAAAAACTCTTTTCGTTGCATTAATAATACCAATCTGAATTGAACTATAAAAACCAAACAAAACTGCAAAAGCAGCTACTATTACTTTTCATAAAAAATTGCACTTATGTTTATTTCCATGTAATTTATGAAGTGATAATTCACTGTGCTGTTGTATTAAATAACTATTTGCAGCTATTCTGATTTATAGCTGCCAACAAAAACAAATTATTGGAGGATCTATGCAACTTCGAAAAAGGGCATTCGGGTTAGCTGTAGGATTGTTCTGGGGGTTATTAATTTTACTGGGAACTTGGTTTCTTTTATTGAGAGGTTCACCAGGTGAAGTTTTTTCAAAAGCAAGTTCATTTTATATCGGATATTCCTATAGCTTTGGCGGTGCGATTATCGGTTTTATATATGGTTTTGTAACCGGATTTATTGCAGGGATATTCATCGCCTGGTTATATGAAGTTTTTTGCAAAATGCTTTATAAAACTGATTCTTCAAAATAAAAATCATTCTCATATTATCCCCACCAATCAGGTTGGTGGGGAAATTTATTTTTAAGTCATTCTGGTTAAAAGATGGAGATTTTATTTTTCAATTTTTTACCGAATCAAGATCATCTTCTTTGTTTCAGCAAAAGCAACTCCTGAATTTTCGGATGGATCACTAGCTGTTATCCTATATACATATACACCACTTGTTAAATTATTTGCATTAAATTCTATTTCATAAACTCCAGATACTTGCTTTGTGTTCAGTAAGGTTAATATTTCTGTGCCAAGTATGTCAAATATTTTGATCACAACCCTACTTTCGATCGGTAGCTGATATCTGATTTTCGTAGTTGGATTAAACGGATTCGGATAATTCTGGTGCAAAACAAATTTATCAGGAGTGATATCAACTTCGATTTCATTCGAGTATTCATAACTTCCATTCATATCTAATTGTTTTAATCTGTATTTAAGTTTACTTACTCCGGCAATATTTTTATCTGTAAAGGAATACGAGTTTGGCAGACTGCTGTTACCTTGACCACTAACAAATCCAACGGTAATCCAATTTTCTGCATCAACATATCTTTCTATTTCGAAACCATAGTTGTTTATTTCTGTTCCTGTTATCCATTCAAGATACACTTCATTATTACTCGCACTTGCCGTAAATGAAATAAGATCAACGGGAATGATGTCATTTTGGTATTTAAACATTGTACCGTTCATTCCTCCAATCCAACCGGTAGTTTCATTTGTAAAGCAAAGTGATGTCAAATCATTTTCGGTTACATCATCATACAAAATCCAACTATTACCAAAATCTGTTGTGTTAAGTATTGTTCCATTATCACCACATATCCAAATAGTGTTTGAATTAGTGAAAGTTACAGCTTGAAGATCGTTCAGAGAACCACAATTTAGAGTTACCCAAGATTCGCCTGCATCTGTAGATACTAAAACAGTACCATTATTTCCAACACACATACCCAAAATCGAGTCATAAAATTTAATATAGTTCAAATCATTGGTGGTTCCACTTGTTTTACTAACCCAGGTTTCACCTGCATCTGTAGATTTTAAAATACTGCCAGCTTTACCGATTGCCCAACCCGTATTGATATCGTTAAAGTAAACACTTGAACTACTGACTGAACTTTTTTGGATCCAGGTTATCCCGCCATCAGTTGATTTAAAAATTCCAGTGTTATATTCATCATTGGTTGTCCATCCAATATTCTGATCAATAAAAAATACGGAAGAATACAAACCTACACCTGCAATCCAATTCTCGCCACCATCAGTAGTTCTGTAAAAACCTGTCATTCCATCACCGACAGTCCATCCCATGTTTTCATTAACGAAATAAACTGATTTTGTTGCACCATCTGAACCTTGAAAAAATTGTTGTGTTTTCCAGATTTTGCCTCCGTTAGTTGTTTTAAGTATTACATCACCAGCCGATGGAAGCCAACGATTCCTTTTTCCTACTGCCCAGATAATGTTTTCATTTAGACAAAAGATAGAGTAAATATCGTCTCCGTTATAATTTGATGATTTGTCGCCGCTTAAGATTTGTAACCAGGAATTGCCATCATCTTCGGTTATAAAAATTGCGCCGGTAAAACCGACAGCCCATCCCTGTCCATGGTCATTCCCGCTTACTGAAACTAAACCATTTTCTTCCCATCCACTATACCTCCGAAACCAAGTAGAACCACCATCTGATGTAGTATATATTTGTCTATCCCAGCCATAGCCATTTCCTCCTACAGCATAACCTATGTTCTTATTTTTGAAATAGATTGAATTAATTCCTCCGGTTATATAAATATTAGTTTGTTCAATAAATCTTTTTTCGTTTTTCTTAAAACTTGGTGTTATAATTAATTGAATCCAGGTATCACCGCCATCAGTTGTCTTAAAAATTATATTTTGATTTGTATAACCGCCACCAATAAAACCGGTATCAGCATTTAAAAATTTAACGGCAAGTAATGACGAGTAATCATAATAAAAACTACTATGCTTATTACTCCAGCTTGAACCCCCATTAGTAGTTTTCAGTATTGCATATGATCCGCACTCTCCTCCGACAGCATATCCTGCTGATGCATCAACAAAATTTACATCATACAAATCACTATTGGTGTTCGAAGATTGATATCTCCAGGTTGAACCACCATCAATAGTTTTTAATATTGTTCCTTCAAACCCTACAACATAACCTATTTCATTATCAATAAATTGAATTTTTGTTAAGTGATTTGTTGTTCCACTTGTCTGGTTAAACCATGTTTGTCCACCGTCAGTTGTTTTAAGAATAGTTCCTGACTCACCACATATCCATCCAGTGCTTTGATTAACAAAATAAATTGATTTTAGAATTAGTGATGTTCCACTATTTTGTTGAACCCACTCAATTCCAGCATTCGTAGTTTTTTTTATAAATCCTTCTGAGCCAATTATCCATCCTATATTGTTATCTACAAAAAAAGTTGACCACAGATCATTACCATCCGGAACAGGGTTTTGATTTGTCCATTGTGCATATTGAATCTGAGTTACGATTAGAAAAAAAATCAAAATTCGTAATAGGGACATTGCAGAAATTTTCCTTAATGATTGACAGTAAATTAAATGCATCATAAGATTCACCCTCATTCCCATAGTAAAAACATCAAACAAAATATGAGCAATATCTTATAGCATTTAACTATGGATGTTGGATGTTGTAGCAGGTTTATCCAATCATCATTCCACTAATAAATGTGGTTAATTAACAATTTATTGACTATAAAGTTATCAATTGAAGAAAGTGTATCAATTTTAGGCGAGACTATCGAATATCGAAATATCCAGAATTAAATGGCACCACAAATAGTAAACAATAATAACAACAACTATATATTATAAATTATGAAATGTAGGAATCAAAATGAGCAAGAAATGATCAAGAATAAGTTTTGAGCGAGAATTCAAAAATCAGAATTGCAAAGATTCAGTACCTGTTAATTTCAAACTTAATTGCCAAAGTTTCATCGCAGTTTCTTTACTATATGAAGCAGATGAAGAATTGATTTCTTTTTTTTCAAAGAAATACTTTCCAGAGATTCTACTAACTTCATCAGATGAAGCTAAATACACAACAGTTTCAGATGCTTTCTGCGGTGAAATTAATTTTAGGTTCAGGAGATAAGACAGGTAATGCTTCATCCATGGAATGATTCCGTTATTTCTACTAAAGTTTGTTGCCACACCTCCCGGATCAACAGCATTAACAGTTATATTACTATTTTTTAATTTGCTGCTTAACTCATAGGTGAAATATAAATTTGCAAGTTTCGATCGTCCGTATGCTAATCTCCTATCATAGTGCTCTGGTGCAACTATATCATAAAGTTCTTCCGTTCCATTTGCATGTGCTGCTGATGAAATATTGATTACTCTACCTTGTGAGGATTTCTTTAACATTTCAATTAAAGAAAGTGTTAATAAAAAATGTCCGAGATGGTTAGTGGCAAAAGTTAATTCTATTCCCTCATCGTTTTTAAAATAATTGTCGAACCTTGCGCCAGCGTTGTTAATTAAAACATCAATGTGATTAAAATCAGATTTTATCTTTTCTGAAACATTTCTCACTTGCTTCATAGAAGAGATATCAGCTTTGTAAAATTTCACTTGAGTATTATTTTTTTCTCTGATTTGATTGCAAATCTTTTCTCCTTTTTTCTCATTTCGCGAAAGAAGAATTAATGAAGCACCAGTATCCGCAAGTTTTAATGCTGCTGCTTTCCCAATTCCAGAGGTAGCTCCTGTTATTAAACAGATTTTGTCTTGCATGATTTATGATCCCGCTAATTAATAATCAGTATTTCTTTTTAAGATTTTTGAAAAATCAATGAAGAAGATTAACCAAAATATTATTCCTAAAATGTGAAGTAACCCTTCAATTATTTCATCGTAGTCGAAGTCAATTATTTTACCATCTGACAAGAGATCGACGGTATTTGCCAAACCAAATAAAATATAAGAGATGATAATCAATAAGTATTTATTGCGTGACAATAGTTTCATATAGAATAAAAAATAGGTACCAACCACAATAAAGTAAAATAAATATGTAATCAAATTTGAAATGTTGAATTCAGACCTGAGTAAGTGATGTGGTCTAATTTCAATAATAAACGCTAAAAAGATTGTAATTATCAAAGAAGATATAAGGAAATTCTTTGATTTTTTTTCAATTTTATTGCCTCTTAACTTCAACATCATATAAATAATAAAGAAACAGGTTATAATAAGTAGCGTTATTTTAATATACACTAGCATCTGACAACTATTTGCTTAAGGAATTAACGGATATTAAATGATGCTGATTTACAGGTATAAAATTTTAAGTGATTGTACTTTGTATTATTTTTCAGGTGGTTTGAAATCAAACAGAAATATTTCAAGAAACTTCAACTCAAACAATTTTAATTTTAACAAAACAATAAGAGTGGAATAAAAACACCCTGACAATATTCTGAATGAATATCACAATTACAAGACGATTAATAATTACAATGTTGAAAAAAAAATGAAGAAAATATTAAGGTTAATTGGAAGTTTAATACTGTTATTGGTTATAGTTATTATTGGTTTTATTATCATTACCAAGCCTTCCACTCCGCATAAAGTAACAGTTAGTTCGCAATCAATTATTTATAGAGTGCTTAATGGAAGTCCATCAGAAAATTTGACGAAAGTCATTGAATTAATGGGTGGTATCGATAAGTTAATTGGCGAGAATGATATCGTTGTTATAAAACCCAACGTTCAATGGTGGAATCACGGGGCAACAAATCTCTCTGCGTTGAAAACTTTTGTTGACCTGATAATGAACCGTCCCTCAGGTTTTTGGGGTGAAGTTATTATCGCTGAAAACTGTCACCATGGAAATGAGCCTTGGAAAGATGAAACCACAGGATGGAAGAAGAATTTTGAAAGAAATTCTGACATCAAGGGAATAAATAATTTTAATGACCTTACTAATCATTTGAAAAAAATTTATGATGATCGTTATACAACTTCTCATTGGATTGATGTTGCTTATGGAACGAAGCGAGTTTTCAGTCCTGAAGATGGAACAGGTTATGTTTATTGCGATGGGACAGGTGGTGTGCCGTTAATTTATATGGATAATGGTGAAACCGGAGATAATTTTCGTGAAGTCATAATGACATATCCGATTTTTAAAACTGATAAAGGAACTATAATTGATCTTAAGAATGGTATCTGGAAAGATAGTTCATATACAGAACAACCACTTCGCTTTATAAATTTCGCTACTATAAATCACCATAGCCACTATGTTGGAGCTACTGGTGCAGTAAAAAATTATTTCGGAGTCGTTGACATTAGTGGTGGCGGCTGGGGTAAACTTGCTGAAAAGTATAATAATTTTCATTCCTTTGCATACAATGAATGGGATTTTGGGCCAGTCGCCGGAACAATGGGTTCTGAAGTTGCTATGTTTTTGAACACCGTCCGCAAAGCTGATTTTAATATTATTGCCGCTGAGTGGGTAGGTTTAGCTTCACGAACCGAACCACCGGTTGCACATACAAAAACTGTTTTAGTATCAACTGATCCGGTAGCGTTGGATTATCATGCAACAAAATATTTACTTTATTCAAACTCTAATATTCCTATTCACAATCCTGATGATGAGAATAGTCCGCTTCGACATTATCTTATCAAATGTGCAGAAAATAATGGAGGTATTTTTGATGAGACACAAGTAGAAGTAAAATCCCTTGATATTAAAACTAACTCATTCCAAACTGATGATAATTTAGCGGTAATAGGTGAGACAACCTGGGGCAGTCATTTAAAGACGCTTTATAAATACTTGAAATTTAGATTAGATTTTTGATTTATCAGCGATTTTTATAATTGAATCTTGTATAATATTGTCTAATAATACATAGAATTAATAAAAGATCTTGTAAGAATAGTAAATAAAATCTATGTTTTAATCTGGAATTCTGTTTAATATTTGTATCTGAAATTCTTCATTCACTTGAAGTTCAATAAAATAACTTTCAAGTGCTAACAGAAGAATGTTACTCAAATTTTTGCTGTGCAATCTCAAAGATATTATCAACAAAACCTGAAGGATTAACTTTTAGTTACTTCTGATAGTATCTTATTCTAGAACAATAATAAAAAAAAATAACTAGTGTGAGGATAAACTATGCTGCATTCTCTCAAAGGCATTTATCTTATTTTTTTCATGATCGTTTTGCCATTTTACCTTTGTGCATCAAATTATTATGTAGATAAAAATGCAAATGGATTGAATAATGGAACATCCTGGGGTAACGCCTGGGAAAGCTTTTCTGCAATCAATTGGAACTTAATACAGCCAGGCGATATAGTTTATATTTCAGGAGGTACAGATTCAACTGTGTATTATGAACAACTAAATATTCATGCTTACGGTTCACTAAATAATTATGTAAATGTCCGAAACAGTAATGATCAGGGACATAGCGGGAAAGTGATTATTGATGGTAATTTTGTAAGGGATTTTGGTATATATATCGAACAAGGGTGCGGAAGTCTAAATCGAGATTGGATTTATGTGAAGGGATTTGAAGTTCGTAGAACAGCATCACATGGTATTTATCTGCATTGTAATGTTAATCATATCGTTATTGATAGTTGCAGAATAACTGAAACATTAGGCAGAAGCATAATGATTATAGGCAATGATGATTACTATCTGACTGAAGGTGGTATATGTGCAGAAAATATTGAAATCAAAAATTGTCGGGCAGAATCACATCCGGATGAAAGCATTTCAGAAGATGATGTTTTCTATATTCAAATGGTGGCAGGCATAAATATTCATCATAATTATATTCATCAGCAAAACCGCCAAACAGGAAGAATCCCGCCAGATCATATGCACATAGATTGTATCCAAATGCATGTTACAAGAGATGTAAAAATATGGAATAATATAGCGATAATAGACTCAGGGGTATATGGGCATGCTATGATATTAGGAATACAATCTAGACCAGGAGAGATTGATACAAATATAATCTATAATAATTATATATATGGAGGTGGACACCTTCAGCCAGGCGGTAATCCTAATGTTCCCGAACTTTATCTCAGGTGGTATGGTTATGTTAATAGTGTTTATCCACCCACTTTTGTTTTTCATAATACGATCGTAACAGCAAATGGTGGATCATATCCGATATATCACGAAAGACCAGCACAGGTCAAGAATAATATTATAGTCCAATTCGGTACGAATGGACAAAATCCTGCTAACTATGGTGGTGTAGGCAGACCAACGTGGCAAGGTGGTTACAATTCCTCGTGGTATAATGATGCAGATAGTTCTGGCAATAATTTAATTTGGCGGGATTATAGTGGTATTGTATTTAGTGGAAATAGATTTAGAGGAAGTGGTGGTTATCCTATTGGAACGCCCTCTGGATGGTTAGGATGGCTAAACACATATGGTGGAACTGGTGTGAATGCGTACCCTGAATTTGTTAATAATGTTAGACAAAGAAATGGCTATGTTCTAAATACAAATTCTCCAGCTAGAAATTTGGGCGAAAATTTGCAATCTTTTATTGTGAGCAAAGGATTACCTTGGTCTGATATTAATGGTAATCCAAGAGATTCATCACCTGATATTGGTGCTTATCAATATTCAAGCGGAAGTGATACAACATTCTTTTTGTCGGTTCAAGTAATCAATAATTTCAATTTAGTATCTGTACCAGGAATAAATCCTGAAGGTATGGGAGTAAACACCTGGTGGGCATACAGAGATCAAACTGCAAATGTTTATAAATTTGCAAACGGATACCTACCAGTGACAATCACAACACCAGGAACAGGATACTGGATGAAGCACTCAGGTAACAGAAATTATAACACTGGTGATGAATGGCCTGCAACTGGAATCCAAACAGTTGCTAACATTCCGATTAACGGTACATCAGGATGGAACATGATTGGTGGATATGACTTCAGTGTATCCACATCCAATCTAACAACCAATCCAGCAGGATTAATATCCGGACCAGTTTATAAATTTTCTACTAACTACCGGCCAGCAACAACAATAAATCCCGGATATGGTTATTGGATTAAACTATCGGGTGCAGGCCAAATTATCTTACCACAGACATTGGAGAAGGGAGAGGAACCGAGAGAATGGTTCCCCGAGGATTGGGGCAAAATAATATTTACAGATGCAGCAGGTATCTGCTATACATTGTTTGCAGTTAAAGGAAAAGTCGATTTAAATCAATACGAATTACCACCCGCACCTTTAGAAGGAATGTTTGACATAAGGTTCTCAAGCGGAAGGATAGCTGAGGATCTTGAAAATGGTGAACATATAATAGAGATGACAGGAATTATTTATCCTATAAGCGTAAAAGTTGAAAATATGAATATCACATTGCAGGATGAAAATGGGAAACAAATGACAGCGACTTTGAATAATGGAGAAGAGACAAAAATTAATGATAAATCTATTAACAAATTGAAAATAGTTTTCGGTCAGATAATCACGCCGGAGAATTATTCACTTGAGCAGAACTTTCCGAACCCATTTAATCCCAACACCACTATAAAGTTTTCATTACCGGAAGCAACTCATGTAATATTAAGTATTTATAATGTGCTTGGTGAAAAATTAACTGAATTAGTGAATGAAAAGTTGGAGGAGGGCAGACATAGTTATACCTGGAATGTACCACAAAGTGGATTAGCAACTGGATTGTATATCTATGAACTAAAAACAGATAAATTTATTTCTGCAAAGAAGATGTTGTTGGTTAAATGATGCCCAATAATATTTTCACTCTAAGTTAAATAAATGATATCCCTCCTATCTACTAGCTAGTTTAACTGGGATTTTTAGTTGTTGTTTCCAGACAATTTTTTGGAGTGAGATAGTTCAGCTATTAAATAAACATAAGTGCTAAGTACCATAATAATTATTACCTGAATGTATATCGGTGTTGCAATAAAACTACCTTCAATTAACGATAATTTAATAAACAAATATTTGATAAGATAGTACATTATCTTACTTAGTAAAATACTCACTGACATACATAAAAATTTATTTCCATAAACCTTGGTTAATTTGAAATACAAGACTACGTTTAACAGCAGGTCGGCTATTAGAATAAATGTTTTAGGAACTGATGGATGGTTTGAAAGAAATAATGAGAATAATGGCAATAATAAACCAAGCAGATAAGAATTTTTTTTTGAACTATGGATAATTGATACTACAACAATTATCCTCATAGGTTCGAACAGGTAAAGTGGAATATTTATTATGCTTGAAATATTCGGCAGAAAATAAATTATTAGTAGTCCGCAAATAATAAAAGTCAAACCTTTCAAGTTCTGATAATGTATTGGTTCAGCGGAAAATGGAATTTCTGGTTAGTTAAGTAAGGTAGAAAATCAACTGACATTTCTTACCTCAATTCTTTTCAGTTTGGCTTCATTAAGTTTCATTTCTCTTAGCTCTAATTTTT
>WBZY01000074.1_pt1 | contig 97103 bp, 88 predicted proteins | sample 5204191 | NCBI WGS metagenome assembly WBZY01 (sample SAMN12344363, study PRJNA552823) | activated sludge metagenome | biome: Activated sludge suspended growth; feature: Anammox Sidestream; material: Wastewater; isolation source: activated sludge from anammox sidestream of wastewater treatment... | reverse complement strand
TGTACTCACGCAGCAGTGCACAGGCAGCATCTCGCAGCAAGCCGGTCGTAACCGTAATACCGCGCGCTTCCAGTCCACCCATCCAGTTTTCCGGCCGAGGGCCTTCATCGAAACCTATTGCCTCGACGTCATCACTGCGTGCGGCACAGACCAGACTGCGTGCCCCGGACCAGATCACCGCACCAAAGCACATCACGCAGGGCTCGGCGCTGGTCACCAGTTCGCAGGCAGGCAGACCATCGGCACTCAGATCATGGGTATCCAGTTTTGCCTGCGCCAGCGATAACGCGAGGATCTCTGCATGGGCGGCGGAACAGCGGCCCGGCACCACCCGGTTGGTGCCGGCTGCGATCAGCAGACCGCTGTCGCGTTCAAATACTGCGGCGGCAAAGGGCCCACCATCCGCAGCAATGTTGGCACGCACCAGTCCAAGTACATAACCCATGCGCGCTTCCGGTGCAGCCAGTACGCGCGGCTCGTTATTCGCCTGTACAAGGAAGGGAGGCAATCCGATGTGCAATGCGTCATTCATAGGATAACTCTACACTACTGTTGACCCGAACGGGTAATGGCTGATCTGGTTTGGCCATTTGGTTTCCACCTGAGACAAAGTCGTTTTGTCTCCAGTATTCAACACAAGCTTCACAATCGACAGGCAGGACGATCGAGCTAAAGTCAGCCCGCCAGCAGCCGATAAAATCTGAAAATTTATAAGGGATTTTTCAGTCATGCTGGTAGCTATCGGATATGTTGTCGTAATCGTTTCGGTGTTTGGCGGATTTGCCATGGCGGGTGGCCATCTGGGTTCGCTTTTTCAGCCGGTCGAACTGATCATGATTGCGGGAGCCGCAGTGGGTGCTTTTTTTGTCGGCAACTCCGGCAAGGCAATCAAGGCCACTTTCAAAGCACTCCCTTATATTTTCAGGGATGCGAACTATACCAAGTCCGTTTATATGGAATTGATGACGCTGCTTTATGAAATCCTCGGCAAAATCCGCAAGGAAGGGCTGATGTCGATTGAAGCAGATGTGGATGATCCCGGTAAAAGTCCGTTGTTCGGAAAATACCCCAAAATCCTGTCAGATCATCATGCCACTGAATTCATCACCGATTATTTACGGCTGATGGTGGGCGGCAATCTCAATCCGCTGGAAATCGAGAATCTGATGGATGGTGAAATCGAAACGCATCATCAGGAAGGTGAGGTGCCCGTACATGTCATCAGCAAGATGGGAGATGCACTCCCGGCTTTCGGAATCGTAGCAGCGGTGATGGGCGTGGTGCATACCATGGAATCAGTAGGAATTCCACCAGCCGAGTTGGGTAAACTGATTGCTGCGGCACTGGTTGGAACATTTCTGGGTATTTTGCTTGCCTACGGTTTTATCGGCCCACTGGCAAATCGGCTGGAACAGCGATTGCATGAATCCGGCAAATTGCTGGAGTGCGTCAAGGTTACCCTGCTGGCTAATCTCAATGGCTATGCACCTGCGCTGGCAGTCGAATTCGGCAGAAAAGTACTGTTCTCTACCGAGCGACCTTCTTTCGCCGAGCTCGAAAAACACATCAAACAAAGCAAGGCTAAATGATGCCGCTTACTCCTAGTGTATTTTCTGACGAGGTCGTAAATGGCTGAGGATATTTCACAAAAACCCATCATCATCAAACGCATCAAGAAGATAGCGGGACAGCATCATGGCGGCGCCTGGAAAATTGCCTATGCTGACTTCGTAACAGCCATGATGGCTTTCTTTCTGTTGATGTGGCTGCTGGGCTCAACGACACAGGGTGATAAGGAAGGTATTGCCGAATATTTCAAGACACCGCTGAAAGTCGCATTGCTTGGAGGAGATGGCAGCGGCGACAGCACCAGCGTGGTGAAAGGTGGCGGAGATGATATCAGCAAAAAAATCGGCCAGATGAAGCGATCGGATTTCGATGATCTGAAACGATCCATCGACATGGATGCGCTGCAGGCACTTCAGGATCGCTTCGAGCTCGAACAACTGGAAAAACTCAAAGCCAGAATTGAAGATACAATCAACAGCAATCCGGCACTCAACAAATTCAAGAGCCAGTTACTGCTCGACATTACTTCGGAAGGTCTGCGTATCCAGATCGTCGATGAAAAGAACCGCCCCATGTTTTCCATGGGCAGAGCGGAACTCCAGTCTTACACCAAAATGATCCTGCATGAAATCGGCAAGATGCTGAATGATGTCGGCAATAAAATCAGCCTTTCCGGGCATACTGATGCCACTCCTTATCCCACTGGTGAAAAAAGTTACAGCAACTGGGAGTTGTCGGCAGATCGTGCCAATGCTTCCCGGCGTGAACTGATTGCCGGCGGAATGAGTCCGGAAAAGATGTTGCGCGTGGTCGGGTTGTCTTCCGCAGTGATGTTCGATAAAGCGGATCCATTCAGCCCCTTCAACCGCCGGATCAGCATTATCGTCATGAACAAGAAAGCCGAGGATGCCATTACCCGTGAAAGTCTGGGTGAAGTGGATATTCACAGTAAAGAAGAAGTCGATTCCCAGATCATCCAGTAAACGCAATGCTGTATTCCACTGAAACCCAGCATAGCCCTTCGGAATCGCTGCTGAAAAAAACTCTTGTGGTACTGCCAGGCAGCATTCTGGCCACGTACCTGCTGGGAACGACTCTGCCGTGGCCGATCACACTATTACATGCGGTCTGGTTGCAGGGGTTGATTGCTGCACTGGCAAGTTACTACTTGCTTCACATGCCGGTCTGGTGGGCAGCCATCCATTTGCTTTTTTTTCCGGCGTTGCTATCGGCGACCCTGGTACTCAATTTACCTGCTTACTGGTATCTGGCTGGTTTTATCACGCTGCTGCTGGTTTTCGGCAGAATACATCGCACCCGGGTACCGCTTTTTCTGTCCAGCGGAGAAGCGGTTGACGCACTGGCCAGGCTATTGCCGCAGGATCGCCAGTTCAAACTGATCGATCTGGGTTCAGGTTGTGGCGGGCTGGTATGCAAACTGGCACGGATGTTACCCCATGGCAGTTACCACGGGATTGAAACTGCCGTACTGCCCTGCTGGATCAGTAAGCTGAGAGCCTTGTTGTCCAGACAGGATTGCCAGTTTAAATGGGAAAGTATCTGGCAACATGATCTGTCCGGATACGATGTGGTTTATGCTTACCTTTCTCCTGTACCAATGCCCCGGTTATGGGAGAAAGCACGCCGCGAAATGCGCCCCGGCAGTCTTTTTATCAGTAATACCTTTACAGTTCCGGGTATCAAACCTGACCGGTGTATCCGGCTGGATGATTTCAGTAGTACTGTGCTTTATATCTGGCGAATAGCTTGATGCAACACAGCATCACTCTCGCCGCCAGGTCGTTCCTTGCGGACTATCTTCCAGAATGATGCCAGCTTCCGCCAGTTGCTGGCGCAGTGTGTCTGCCTGCGCAAAATTCCTTTCTTTGCGTGCCTGCAAACGCTGCTGGATCATATTCTCAATCTCTTCCACGGAATACTGGCCATCCTGCAGATGAGCAGGGTATTGCAGATATTGCTGCGGTGGTTGCTGTAACAGGCCCAGTACTCCGCCCAAAGCCTTGAGCAAGCTGGCGTAATGCGAATCACCCGTCCGGTTTGCTTCGCTTGCCAGATCGAACAGCACGGCAACCGCTTCCGGAGTATTGAAATCATCATTCATTGCTGACATGAAACGTCGGGCATAAACATTATTTTCCCAGTCGATCACAGCAGTGGCTACCTCAGAATCCTGGGATGGTGCATGATTCTTCAACACGGTGTAAAGGCGTTCCAACGCACTTCTGGCATCGTTGAGGTGGGCATCCGAATAGTTGAGCGGGCTGCGATAGTGCGCACGTACAATGAAAAAACGAACCACTTCAGGCTGGTAGCGAGTCAGCACTTCTCGCACAGTGAAAAAATTACCCAGTGATTTGGACATTTTTTCATTGTCCACCCGCACAAAACCATTGTGCATCCAGTAATTCACATGGGAATGACCATGTACACCTTCACTCTGGGCAATTTCATTTTCGTGATGCGGGAATTGCAGATCCTGCCCACCTCCATGGATGTCAAACTGATCGCCCAGATAATGTTCGCTCATGGCTGAACATTCGATATGCCAGCCCGGACGCCCCTTGCCCCACGGTGAATCCCAACTGGGTTCATCGGGTTTAGCGGCTTTCCATAACACAAAATCCAGTGGATCTCGCTTATTGGTATCGATTTCCACACGCTCACCAGCACGCAGATCATCGAGTGATTTCCCGGAAAGCTTGCCATAACCAGGAAAACGCCGTACATCGTAAAACACATCTCCGTTACTGGCCACGTAGGCCAGCTCCCTGTTCAACAGAGATTCGATCATTGCAATCATGCTGTCGACATACTCGGTTGCACGCGGCTCGAAAGAAGGGCTGATTACGCCAAGGGCCATTGCATCTTCTTCCATTGCCTGAATGTAACGGGCAGTCAGCGCGCTGAAAGGTTCATGATTTTCCAGTGCCCGGCGGATGATCTTGTCATCGACATCAGTAATATTGCGTACATAAATTACCTTGTAACCGAGTGTTTGCAACCAGCGAACAACGCTGTCAAACACGACGAGTACACGAGCATGCCCCAGGTGACAATAATCATAGACAGTCATGCCACACACATACATTCTGACTTCACCGGGCGTAAGAGGGATAAATTCACGCCTGGAACGGGTAAGCGTATCGTAAATTTTAAGCATCGGAAGAATGTACGAAAGAGAAGGTTGGATTGTAGAGGTGTTTATTTTGTTGGTAAAATCAGGGGCTTGTCCTTCAATAACAACCCGCCCCGAGAAAAACAAGGGCAAAACCGTGCGAGTATAACATAATGAAAACCTTCCTCTTTGAGCGACAGACTGCCCGCCCGATGAAATCGATCACCTCCACCGGTCTTTTCTTTATTCTGTGTCTGATGATATCGGCAGCCTCGGCTTTTGCGACCAATCCAAAGGTCGAAATCAAAACCAATCTCGGTGCAATACAGGTGGAACTATATCCCGATCAGTCGCCTAAAACAGTCGAAAATTTTCTGAATTACGTCAAGGATGACTACTATACCGGCACGATTTTTCATCGTGTCATTGCCGGTTTCATGGTTCAAGGGGGAGGATTCGATCAGAATTACACCCAGAAACCGACCCGGCAGCCAGTTGAAAATGAAGCTGCCAACGGGCTTAAGAACACCATTGGTACCATTGCGATGGCACGCACCCAAGATCCGCATTCTGCTTCATCACAATTTTTTATCAATGTTGCAAACAATCACTTTCTTGACTATACCGCCCCCACCCTGCAAGGATATGGCTACACTGTCTTCGGCAAAGTCACCAGCGGCATGGATGTGGTCAGTAACATTGCCAGTTCACCAACCGGCGCAAACGGGCCTTTTAGCAGTGATGTCCCTCGGAAAATGATCATCATCGAAAGTATCAAACTGCTCCCGGCTGCAATCAACCCCGAAAATCCATAAACTCAGGAAAAAACCAGAATGGTCAAAATACATACTAATCATGGCGTCATTACTTTGGAACTCGACAGCGACAAAACACCGATCACTGTCGAAAATTTTTTGCGTTATGTCGATAGCGGACATTACGAAAATACTCTGTTTCACCGCGTGATCGACGGTTTCATGATTCAAGGTGGCGGTTATGCACCGGGAATGAAAGAGAAATCGACTCTGGCACCCATTCAGAATGAGGCTGCACTGGGTTCCGGTAATGAAGCCTATACCATCGCCATGGCACGTACTTCCGATGTACATTCTGCCACGGCACAATTTTTCATCAACGTTGCCAACAACCATTTTTTGAATCACACCAACATGACGCCACAGGGTTTTGGCTATTGTGTGTTCGGCAGAGTTGTCGAAGGCAAGGAAGTGATCGATGCGATCAAAAAAGTAAAAACCGGTCGTCATGCCGGACATCAGGATGTTCCGCTGGAAGATGTCATCATTCAGAAAGCAGAGAGAGTGTGAGTCAGGGCTCTGATAAATATCCTGTCTGGCATAAGAAACGGTAGTCTGGTTTGTTTTTATAGATAAGGATTTCGTTGAAATATGAAGGATATCGATCAAATTCTGGAAACTGCCCGGGAACGGGCAGAGGATATGGGAGTACCCTACAAAGGCGCACTGCTACCGTCTGAAGCACATGCTGTCCTACAAGCCCTGCCGGAAGCCAGAATCGTGGATGTGCGGTGTCGTGCCGAACTGGATTGGGTAGGACGTGTTCCCAAAGCAATCGAAGTGGAGTTGCTGACTTACCCGGGAATGCAACCCAATTCCGGCTTTCTGGATCAGCTCACCAGTCAGATTGCAGATGATGCGGTGCTGCTGTTCATCTGCCGCAGTGGTGGTCGATCCAGTCAGGCGGCGGCCCTTATGAGTCAGAATGGTTTTACTGACTGCTACAACATTCTGGAAGGTTTTGAAGGCGATAAGGATGAAAGCGGTCATCGCGGACAACAATCCGGCTGGAAAGCTGCCGGATTACCATGGATTCAGAGCTGATCAGTCGACAGACCAGTCAACCAGACCGGAATAAGCGGTAAGCAATACGATCAGACCAAAACCGATCCGGTACCAGGCAAACAGGGTGAAATCGTGATGACTGATATAGCGTATGAACCCGCGTATCGCTATCAGCGCACTGATAAAAGCAGCAACAGACCCCGTTGCAAACATCCCCAGATCATCGATATACAAAAATTCCCGGTGTTTGTAGACATCGTAAAAAGTTGCAGCAAACATAACCGGAATTGCCAGAAAAAAAGAAAATTCTGCCGCTGCCTTGCGTGACAGACCAAAAAGCAGCCCACCGATAATCGTCGCACCCGACCGGGAAGTGCCGGGGATCAGCGCCAAGCATTGTGCACAACCCACCTGCAGTGCCTGTTTCCAGCTCATATCGTCCACTGTTTCAGCCTCTATCCTGTGTTCCCGTCGCTCTGCCCACAGGATCAGAATTCCGCCGGTGACCAATGCAATGGCAACCGGCATCGGGTGAAACAGATAGTGTTTTATCGTTTTGATAAACAGCAAACCCAATATTGCTGCCGGTAAAAAAGCAATAAACAGGTTCATTACGAAACGGTTCGCCTGCCGGGCACCCAGATTTCGGATGATGTTTACCAGGCGCTCCCGATATTCCCAGCAAACGGCGAGAATTGCACCCAGTTGTATAGCCACAGTAAAAACTTTGGCTTTGTCATCATTGAAATTGAGTAAATCTCCAGCCAGTATCAAGTGACCGGTAGATGAAATTGGTAAAAACTCGGTCAATCCTTCGACAATACCAAGCAGCAGCGCTTTGAGGAGAATCAGCCAATCCATCGTTGTCTAGTGAACAGGGTTCAAGCAAATGAAACTGTGGAAAATGATCATTGTTTGCTGTAAAGCTCCCCACCCTTCTCAATGAATTCATTTGCTTTCCTGGCCATACCTTCCTGTAACGCTACAGTCTCGGAGATTCCCTGTTGCGCAGCATAGTCACGCACATCCTGGGTAATTTTCATCGAACAGAAATTAGGCCCGCACATCGAGCAGAAATGGGCGAGTTTGGCACCTTCCTGCGGCAATGTTTCATCGTGAAATTCCCTGGCTTTGTCAGGATCGAGGCTCAGATTGAACTGATCATTCCAACGAAACTCGAAGCGCGCCTTGGAGAGCGCGTTATCCCGAACTTGCGCACCAGGATGGCCTTTGGCCAGATCGGCGGCATGTGCGGCGATTTTATAGGTAATGATTCCATCCTTGACATCATCCTTGTCCGGCAAACCAAGATGCTCTTTAGGCGTGACGTAACACAGCATGGCCGTGCCATACCAGCCAATCATGGCAGCACCGATTGCCGAGGTAATGTGGTCGTAACCGGGAGCAATATCGGTCGTGAGCGGCCCCAAGGTATAAAAAGGTGCCTCGTGACAATATTTGAGCTGCAAATCCATATTTTCCCGGATCAGGTGCATAGGCACATGGCCGGGCCCTTCAATCATCACCTGCACATCATGCTTCCAGGCAATCTCGGTTAATTCACCCAATGTTTTCAGCTCGGCAAACTGTGCTTCATCGTTAGCGTCGTAAATCGAACCGGGGCGTAATCCGTCACCCAGAGAAAAGCTGACATCATAGGCCTTCATGATTTCGCAGATATCTTCAAAATGTGTATACAGGAAGCTTTCCTGATGGTGCGCCAGGCACCATTTAGCCATGATGGAACCTCCACGCGAAACGATACCGGTCATCCGCTTGGCTGTCATCGGAATGAAAGGCAGGCGCACTCCGGCATGAATCGTAAAGTAATCCACTCCCTGTTCTGCCTGCTCGATCAATGTATCGCGAAAAATTTCCCAAGTCAGCTCTTCCGCTTTGCCATCCACTTTTTCCAGTGCCTGATAAATGGGCACGGTTCCAATCGGAACCGGACTGTTGCGAATAATCCACTCACGTGTCTCATGAATATTTTTTCCGGTGGACAGATCCATGACCGTATCTCCTCCCCAGCGGATCGCCCAGGTCATTTTCTCCACCTCATCCTGAATGCTGGAACCCAGTGCGGAATTACCGATATTGGCGTTGATCTTGACCAGAAAATTGCGACCGATGATCATTGGCTCCGTTTCCGGGTGATTGATGTTGGCGGGAATGATGGCACGTCCGCATGCTACTTCATCACGAACGAATTCTGGCGTGATCCACTCCTGAATTATTGCACCGAAACTCTGTCCGGGATGCTGCCGGTTCAACAACTCATTACTTGCCAGATCAGCAACACGCTCTCTGCGCTGATTTTCCCGGAGTGCGATAAATTCCATCTCCGGCGTGATGATGCCGCGTCTGGCATAGTGCATCTGGGTGACATTGGCGCCATTCCTAGCATGCCGAACCGGACGCATCAGATTGAAGCGCATCTTCGTCAGAGCGGGATCCTGCAGCCTTTTCAGACTGTAACTCGAGGACAGTCCGGTGAGAATTTCGGTATCCCCGCGTTCATCAATCCATTTTTCGCGCAAAGGAGGCAAGCCATGGCGTATATCTATGCGAGTGTCAGGATCAGTATAGGGGCCGGAAGTATCATAGACATAGATTGGCGGGTTTTTTTCTGCTCCCCGTCCGGTAGCAGTGTCAGATTGGGTGATTTCGCGCATTGGCACCTGGATATCGGCACGCGAACCCTGAATATAAATCTTGCGTGAATTGGGCAATGGCTGTACTGCTGCCGTATCTACCCGGGCATTGTCATTGGTGAATTTTTCCAGCTTAGAAACGGGCGTTTTCATGCTATGCTCCTCAAAGTGCCGCAAGGAGCAGGAGAGTGACTCCTGGCTTCCCTCCGGCGGCGTTATCCGCATCAGGTATTAAGGGACTCTCTCACCGGCATTTGCAGAAAACTGCAAATGCGGACCCCTAGCCACAGCTGCCAAGCTAAAGTAAATATGGAATAATTGCAAGCCCGATTCTTTCATCGATAACAGAGTTATAAGATTTATGGTGAACCTCGAACAAACCCGCTTCAACATGGTAGAACAACAGATCAGAACCTGGAATGTACTGAATCAGGACATTCTCGATTTGCTGTATCAGGTCAAACGTGAAGAATTCGTACCTGCCGCTTATCGTTTCATGGCATTCGTGGATATGGAGATCCCGCTGGAGCATGGTGCCGTTATGTTAACACCCAAAATGGAAGCACGGATTCTGCAGGAACTGCATATCAGAAAAACTGACAAAATCCTTGAGGTTGGCACCGGAACAGGCTACATGACTGCATTGCTGTCCAAACTCGGGACTCATGTCTTCAGTGTGGAAATCGTGCCCGAGCTTCATACCATGGCGCACATCAATCTGCAGACGCACGACATTACCAATGTCACCCTTGAACTGGGAGATGCCGCTCGTGGATGGCCCGGTCACGGACCTTATGACGTCATCGTTCTGACTGCCTCCACCCCCGTTTTACCAGAGGCATTTCAGCAAAATCTGGCACCGGGAGGTCGATTGTTTGCCATCATTGGTGAAGAACCCGTCATGGAAGCGACGCTGATAACCTGTACCTCGCCCGGTAATTACAGTTCGACATGCCTGTTCGAGACTTGTACCGCACCCTTCAGAAATGCGCTTCAGCGTGAGAGCTTTCACTTTTGAAATCTCATCTGTTAATTGCTTGATTACCCCGGTGACGGCCATCAAGTCACAAAAATACGAAGATGATGAAAAGTTTGCGAGGTTTTGCTTTTCTGTTATGCCTGTGCCTGTATTTTTGTGAACAGCTACAGGCAGCCGATCTGATACAAATTTACCGCGAGGCACTGGAAGAGGATGCGCAATACGGTTCAGCCCGGGCAGCCTATATAGCTGCACAGGAACGGTTGCCTCAGGGAAGAGCAGGTCTGCTGCCCGATCTCCGTGTGACGGGTACTGCCCAGAACCAGTATATTGATACCAGCGGAGCACCGACCAGGGAGATCAAAAACCGGGGATTTACTGTAGCGCTCACCCAGCCAATCATTCGTTTCGAGAATTTCATCATTTACCAGCAATCAAAAAACGAAGTGGCTCAGGCTGATGCACAATTTGTCATTGCTGCTCAGGATTTGATTTTACGAGTTGCACAAGCTTATTTCGATGTACTCAAGGCAAAAGTTGATCTTGAAGTCGTCGAATCCCAGAAAAAAGCGATTCATGAACAACTGGAACAGGCCAGACGGAACTTTGAGGTGGGTGTCTCCACCATCGTCGATACCCACGAAGCCGAAGCACGTTATGATTTGACCTTATCCCAGGAAATTGCTGCCAGAAACAAACTGGAAATCAGTCAGCGCGCGCTGCAGGTTCTTATCAATCGACTACCTAGTGATCTGCAGGATGCCAGCCTGGACAGGATTATTGCCGATCCGCTTACTCTACCTCATGACGGAATGGACGAATGGGTCCAGCTGGCGGAAGAAAGAAACTTCCAGTTAAAAGTACAGCGTATCGCTTACGAGATTTCCGAACAGACCATCGATCGTGCCAGAGCAGGTCACTATCCAACGCTTGATCTGGTTGCACAATATAACGATCAGAGCGGTGTCGGCGGTACTTTTACCGGGCGAGGGATCGATCTCGTCAGTAAATCGGTAGGATTGCAACTGACCGTTCCTATTTTTCAGGGATTATCGGTGCAGTCCCGTGTCAGGGAATCTTTGGCTAACCGGGATAAAGCGCGCAAGGATCTGGAAAACGTGCAGCGTACAATCGCATTGCAGGTTCGCCAGAATTATCTCAATGTGACCAATGGTATCGCTCAGATCAAAGCATTGAAACAGGCTTTGACATCCAGCCGCAGCCAGCTGGACTCAACCATGCTAGGTCAGGAGGTCGGCGTCCGCATGGAAATAGATGTGCTCAACGCGCAACAGCAGTATTTTTCGGCACGCAGAGATCTTGCCCAAGCCTATTATGATTACCTGATGGCCCGACTTCGGCTGAAGGCTGAAGTCGGTGACCTGGATGAGGATGATCTGCTGGAAATCAATGCGCTGCTCTGATTTTTCCTCTTTCATTCGAGAAAGACTGGAAACACTGAATCATTTTTCATCATAGCAGCGATATACTGCAAAAATTACTTGTCGATATGCTCACCTGACCGTTTATGCAGCGTCTTTGTCCGCTGTGACGGTTGCTGGCAGGCCATACGATAAACACGCAATGTTTTTTGTGCATACCCTAAAACCGTATCCTGCGGATAATTGATAATTTCCTGCAAATCGGTGCCGGCACTGATACCTGCGGGTAAACCTGACAGCAATTCCAGACCTTCGCGCATATGACTGATCGCGTAAATGTGGAATACGCCTTTGGATACAGCATCGACCACCTCATCATCCAGCATGAGGTGGCGACAATTGCGGTCCGGAATCAGCACCCCTTGTGTACCATCAAGCCCAGCTGTTGCACAAACCCTGAAAAAACCTTCAATTTTTTCGTTAATGCCCCCTATCGGAAGCATTTCACCATATTGATTGATTGCCCCAGTAACAGCGATACCCTGCCGAAACGGTAACCCCGACAACGCTGACAGCAACGCATACAACTCTGCACAGGAAGCGGAATCACCCTCTACCCCGTAATATTCCTGCTCAAATACAATGGAAGCATTGAATACGAGTGGTGCATTATGATGAAACAGAGCGGACAGAAAACTCTGCAGAATGAACACGCCCTTGTCGTGGATCGGACCGGACATACCGACTTCACGCTCGATATTGAGCAAACCATCTTCTCCTGCAAAGGTATGTGCTGTGATACGACTTGGGATGCCAAAACTGTGATCGCCCATTTCGATCAGACTCAAACCATTGATCTGTCCGATTCTTTCATCATGCACAGTAATCACCACATCCCCGTCGGCAATGGCTTCCTGCGCACACTGATCCGGATAATTGTGCCGCAGTGTTCGCGCCCGCCGGGCTGTTGTAACATCCCTGGCCTCAACAACGAGATTCCCACGCGTTTTGCACTGCCGGGCACTTTCCACAACCAGCATTTCTGTATGGCTGAAGTTTGCACTTAATCGCTTCTGATCTTCAGCAGCTCTATGACAGGTTCTCAGCACAGAAGCCACCGCTTCCCGCGAAAAATGCGGCAGGCACGATTGCTGGCAGATATGAGCGATGAAAACGGACAGAGCACGATAAGCTTGTATGCTGGCTGTAAACGCAGCCGCAAAATCGACTTTCACCCGAAATCGCCGTGCCAGCTCCGGGTTTTCTTCCTGTATTGCATAATACTGCTCGCGCGAGCCGATCAGAACGATCCTGATATCAACTTTTACAGCTTCCGGTTCGATTGGCACGACAGGTGCTGACACATTGACAGCCCAGGGTTCTTCGATTTGCAACAGGTGATTACGCAGCAAGCGACAAAATTTTTCCCACAAGAAAGCATCGACCAGCAGATCATCTAGATGTAACATCAGGAAACCACCATGTGCTCTCAACAAACTGCCTGCACGGATACGAGTAAAATCTGTAACCAGCACACCTTCAACAGACTGATACCCGATGCTGCCAATCAGTGATTTGAATGAGGGATTCTCGTCGATTACGACCGGTGCGCTGAGTAAATCCCGGTTATCCACTACCACATTGATTCGGTAGCGCTCAAATAGTTGTTTCAGATCTTCCGGGTTCTTTTCTTCGCTGAGATCAGTCAACTGGAATAGATCCAGATTTTCGAGAATGTCGTGTTTGATGTTATCCAGGTGATTTTTCAATCGAGCATGATCAGAAAAGGATTGATCCAATCCTTCCAGCACGACATTCAATACCTGACCCAGCAGCGGCTCGATCCAACCCCGGCACAATGCGGCAAGCTCCTTATCCCGGCTTTGCTCCAGAACACGAATCTTTTGAAGATAAGATGCAATTTCGCTGCGCAGCACTTGCTCATCCTGATCGAGAGCAGCTCTCCGATCTTTCGGCAATGCTAGGATTTCTTCTTCGGTCAGCGGTTTTCCGGATTCATCCAGAAGTGTAAACACCAGGCGCCCTGACTCACGCCGTAGTGCGAAACACAATGATTCCGCAAAAGTATTGAGTTCTTCAAAATAGCGGGTTTCTTCCAGTTTGAAACGCTTTTCGATATGACTCGTTTCTACCTTGAAATCATCCTCACTCAGGCGCTCCGGTATTTCCTGCAGTAAATGGCTCACGGATTGGGCAAGCTGCTGCCGCAACCAACTGCCCTTACCTGCCGGTAAATGCAATGCCAGTGGCCGTTCCGGAACATCAAAGTTATACATGTAGCATAAATCACGCGGTGCTGGCTTGCGGGCAGCCACTTCTGCCATTGCTTGCCGCAACAGGGAAGATCTGCCACTGCCGGTTTCACCCAGTACAAACAGGTTATAGTCCGGGTGTTCCATTTCCAGACCAAAATAAGTTGCCTGCCTGGCACGTTCCTGGCCTATCCAGTCAAGTGGCTGATCGATCAGAGCAGATGTATCCGGAAACTCCAGAGAATCAGGATCGATCGTTAAACCGAGCGCACATGGCTCCAGTCTGGTTATAGGCATGTTTTGGATTACCGGTATTGAAAGAAATTTGGAAAATCAGGTGGATCAGACCGTGTTGCCGGCAGGGCGGCCAGAAAATGGATAGCAGCTGTTGGAAGCCAACAAAATAGAGAACAAGCGTGCAGATATCAGAAATGACCCAAAACTGTTAAAAAATGCTTGTATGGGAGAACAATATCCGTAACGCTTCTAATCGGAATTGGAAAAACTCCCTGTTTCCGGAGCAGCAAATCTCTTCCATGTCAAAAACGAGGAAATTTGCTGCTCCGGCCAGGTTTGGATACAGGCGAACTATGCTAAAACAGGATTGGCAGCATAGTACTGATGTGCAGCAGATGATGCCGTACCTCTATTAACTTTCACGCCCATATCGATCAGCACATGTTCCAGTGCATCCAGGCAAAATACGACGTTTTCGAGTTTGCTGGAATTACCCATCAACCCGAAACGCCAGATTTTCCCTGCAAAATCACCCAATCCGGCACCAATTTCAAGATTGTAGCTATCCAGGAGCCTGCGGCGTACTTCTTTTTCATCCACACCTGCCGGAACATACACAGAATTCAGTTGCGGCAGGCGATACGGTTCAGCCACGACATATTCAATTCCCAGTGTTTTCAGCCCGGCTTTCAGCGCTTCGTGATTGCGACGATGTCTTGCCCAAGAACGTTCCAGTCCTTCTTCATACAATATCACCAGCGATTCATGCAACCCATACAGAGAGTTGGTGGGTGCCGTATGATGATACGTACGGGAAGCTCCCCAATAACCAAGCAGTAAACTGATATCCATGAACCAGCTGTGTACTTTTTCAGTGCGATTCCTGACCAGATCCACCACTCTCTCTGAGAAACTGACCGGAGATAATCCAGGTGGGCAGGATAAACACTTCTGGCTGCCGGAATAAATGGCATCGATATCCCATGCATCCATATACACAGGCGTTCCGCCCAGTGATGTAACCGTATCCATAATCGTGAGACAATCATGCTTTCTTGCAATCTGAGCAATTGTGCGTGCATCTGACTGAACACCTGTGGATGTTTCAGCATGTACGAATGCGACAATTTTGGCGTCCGGATTCTTTTTCAGCATGTCTTCCACTTTTTGCGGGTCGACCGGATCGCCCCATTTATCCTCCACCACCAGTGGAATCCCGCCACAGCGCTCAACATTTTCAATCATCCTCCCGCCAAAGACGCCATTTCTGCACACGACAACCTTGTCTCCGGGCACGATCATATTGACGAAACACATTTCCATACCGACCGAACCCGGCCCTGAAACCGGGAAAGTCATTAAATTGGTCGTCTGGAATACATATCGCAACAACCCTTTCAACTCTTCCATCATCTCGGTGAAAACCGGGTCAAGGTGGCCCAGCGTTGGCCGTGCCATGGCAGATAGCACTCGCGGGTGGGTATCAGAAGGTCCCGGCCCCATTAAGGTGCGCTGGGGTGGATAGAATGTGGTTATTTTTTTTTCGGGACGAAAGCTTTCTGTGGTCATTATGATTCCTAATAAATGTGAATGAAAAAATATTATCCTTTGGCCCTCTGGAATTCGGTATCCGTCTTTGTATTGTTATTACCGATTTGTACCAGCAACCAGAATCATCAGGAAAATACGGCATCATTTACCGGTATTCAAAACAAAAGACCACCGTTTCACTACGATTATCGAGTGAACCAATCAGTACTTTCTCAAAGATTCTTTAAGGATTGAAGCTGGAATTCTATCAAGTGATGGTGAAATTTACTATCTGGCTGCGAAATATAAAACCTGAACTTGCTAATACCGCTAAAAAGAACAGGGTACTTCGAGAAATTCCGAAGTACCCTGCAGTTTTTGAACGATCAATGATCAGTGCTTGATTGAAGGAGCACTTGTCACTCTCTCTTCAGATGCAGATGAAATGACCTGGCCCGAAATATCCGATGGCAGCATTTCAGGTTTATATTCCAATGCAATCTCCAGTACCTGATCAATCCATTTTACCGGCTTGATGTTCAGTTTACTTTTTATGTTTCCGGGAATTTCACTCAAATCTTTCATATTATCTTCAGGAATCAGCACAGTACTTATCCCGCCACGATGAGCCGCCAGGAGTTTTTCTTTGAGTCCGCCGATTGGAAGAATCTCTCCTCTAAGCGTGATTTCCCCAGTCATCGCAACAGATGCACGAACGGGTATACCAGCCAGCGCTGATACCATTGCCAGACAGATACCAATACCGGCACTTGGCCCATCCTTGGGTGTGGCACCTTCAGGCAGGTGAATGTGAATATCATTTTTCAGGTAGAAATCATCTGATATCCCCAGAATTCTTGAACGGCTTCTGACCACAGACAGCGCCGCCTGGATGGATTCCTGCATGACTTCACCCAATTTACCGGTTGTAATCGTTTTCCCTTTACCGGGTAACACTACCGCTTCGATTCTCAGCAGTTCTCCACCCACTTCTGTCCACGCCAAACCTGTAACCTGACCGACTTGATTCTTTTCATCAGCCATACCGTAGGTGTAACGACGTACACCAAGATATTTACCAAGGTTGCGTGAATTAATGATTATCTTTTCCTTGCTCTTCTTAACCAGCAATGTTTTAACGACTTTTCGGCAGATCTTGGATACTTCTCTTTCCATCGAGCGTACTCCCGCTTCCCGGGTGTAGTAGCGAACAATGTCACGCAGTGCGGATTCAGAAATGGACAGTTCATCTTCGTTCAAACCATGATCCTTCATCTGTTTTGGCAGAAGATAACGTTTTGCGATATTCAGTTTTTCATCTTCGGTATAACCTGAAAGTCGAATGACTTCCATACGATCCAGCAGTGCAGGAGGAATATTGAGTGTATTCGCAGTCGCAACGAACATAACATCCGACAGATCGTATTCCACTTCGATGTAATGGTCCACAAACGTGCTGTTTTGCTCCGGATCAAGTACCTCCAGCAAAGCTGATGAAGGATCACCCCGGAAGTCCATTCCCATCTTGTCAACTTCATCCAGCAGAAACAACGGATTTTTGACACCGACTTTCGTCATGCTCTGCAAAATTTTTCCAGGCATGGAGCCAATGTAAGTCCGACGATGTCCTCTAATTTCAGCTTCATCCCGCATTCCTCCCAGAGACATACGGATAAATTTGCGATTCGTGGCGTGAGCAATGGATCGGCCCAATGAAGTTTTACCAACCCCGGGCGGACCGACAAGACAAAGGATGGGCGCTTTGGATTTGGCAACTCGCTGTTGTACTGCCAGATACTCGACGATTCTTTCCTTGACTCTTTCCAAACCATAATGATCTTCATCGAGGATTGACTCAGCCTGTTTCAATTCTTTACTGATTTTGGTCTTTTGCTTCCAAGGCAAAGCAACCAATGTATCGATATAATTTCGCACAACGGTTGCTTCTGCTGACATAGGAGACATCAGCCGCAGTTTTTTCAGCTCTGATTCAGCCTTGGCAAGTGCTTCTTTGGGAAGAGAAGCTGTTTTTATTTTTCTTTCGATTTCTTCAAGATCGGCGCCATCTTCCCCTTCTCCCAGCTCTTTCTGGATAGCTTTCACCTGCTCATTCAGATAATAGTCACGCTGACTTTTTTCCATCTGGCGCTTCACTCTGCCGCGAATGCGTTTTTCCACTTGGAGAATATCCAGCTCAGCTTCCAGCAGGCCAAGCAATCGTTCCAAGCGTGGCTGAACGTCAAAAATTTCCAGAATTTCCTGCTTTTGTTCCAGCCTTAATGGAAGATAGGCCGCAATCGTATCAGCCAAACGCCCGGCTTCGTCAATACCAGTCAAAGAAGCGAGAATTTCCGAAGGAATTTTTTTGTTCAATTTGACATACTGGTCAAATTGAGAAAGAAGTGCGCGCCGTAATGCCTCGATTTCCGGGGTGTCCGTTTCCTCGATCCTGACCTGAATAGTCTTTCCCGAAAAAGAGGTTTCAGAATCACTGAATGATTCAATTTTTGCCCGATAATTTCCTTCTACCAGTACTTTGACTGTACCATCAGGCAATTTCAGCATTTGCAGAATACTCGAAACACAGCAAACCCTGTAAAGGTCCTGGGGGGCTGGATCATCTTTGGCCGCTGATTTTTGTGCGACCAGCAGAATGTTCGTCCCCGCTTCAGTAGCGACTTCCAGAGCTTTGATAGATTTCGGACGCCCCACAAACAGCGGGATCACCATGTGAGGAAAAACGACTACATCACGCAGCGGAAGCAAAGGTAGATCCAGCTCGCTTGATTCTCCAGCGTCGATAATATCTGATGTCATGTCATTTACTCCTTACAGGGAACATGGATCGACGAAGTATGGTGACATTTTGAAAAACCAAGTGTATTTACCACATGTTAAAAAATTAAATCTCAACAAAGAATTAGTGCTTATTTCGAACTCCTGGCCAGCTTGGGTTTTTCTGCATAGATTACGATAGGCTGAAGTTCATCGTGATTAGACCCACTCTCAATGACCACTTTAGAGACATTCTCGATCGAAGGCAGGTCATACATGATATCCAGCAGCGTTTCCTCAAGTATTGAACGCAATCCCCGCGCTCCGGTTTTACGGGAAAGCGCTTTTCTGGCGATTGCAACAAGCGCCTGTTCGCGAAATTCCAGCTCAACCCCGCCTTCCATGCTGAACAGCTTGTTATACTGTTTGATCAGTGCATTCTTAGGTTCGACCAGAATCTGAATCAAAGCAGCTTCGTTCAATTCACTTAATGTTGCCACCACCGGCAGGCGCCCGACAAACTCTGGAATCAAGCCATATTTGATCAGATCCTCAGGCTCGATATCTTTCAGGATTTTGTTTAGTTCTTTGCGATCATTCTGATTGATGACATCTGCGCCAAAACCGATACCACTTTTTTCAGAACGTCCCCGTATGATTTTATCGATACCGTCAAATGCACCACCACAAATGAAGAGAATATTGGTGGTGTCGATCTGGATAAACTCCTGATTGGGATGTTTGCGTCCACCCTGGGGAGGTACCAGAGCAGTTGTTCCTTCAATCAGTTTAAGCAGCGCTTGCTGTACACCTTCCCCCGAAACATCCCGGGTTATCGACGGGTTATCCGATTTGCGTGAAATTTTGTCTATCTCATCGATGTATACAATTCCACGCTGAGCTTTTTCCACATCGTGGTTACATTTTTGCAGCAGCTTCTGAATAATGTTTTCAACATCTTCACCGACATATCCGGCTTCTGTCAGTGTGGTTGCATCAGCGATGACAAACGGAACATCCAGTAACCTTGCCAGTGTCTGTGCCAGCAAAGTCTTGCCGGATCCGGTCGGCCCGATCAGCAATATGTTGCTTTTGGAAAGCTCAACATCGTCACCGTTGTTGACCTTTGACAGATTTTTTAACCGTTTGTAATGATTGTAGACCGCAACGGAAAGTATTTTTTTTGCAGATTCCTGTCCAATGACATATTGATCCAGCGTTTCGCGGATTTCATGCGGGGTTGGCAAACTGGTTTTAGCCAGCTTGGCAGTTTCATCGACCTGAATTTCCTCACGAATGATATCGTTACAAAGATCGATACACTCATCACAAATGAACACGGAAGGCCCGGCAATCAGTTTCCTGACTTCTCGCTGACTCTTTCCACAAAAGGAACAATACAAAAGTTTCTCGTCGTTTGTTTTCTCGGACATCATTCCACCCCGCAATCATCGAACGAATTCGCCCCATTATTCAGCAAGGGCAACTTGGTTTTACTCCTGTTTCACTTCTCTGCTGGTCAATACTGCATCTACCAAGCCATACTTTACTGCAGCCTCTGCACCGAGAAAATTGTCACGGTCAGTATCTCTCTCAATTGCTTTGACCGTTTGACCGGTATGTTTGGCCATAATTTCATTCAAACGGCTTTTCAACGCCAGAATTTCCTTGGCATGTATTTCTATATCAGATGCCTGTCCCTGAAATCCACCCAGCGGCTGGTGAATCATGACACGCGAGTTAGGCAGGCAATAGCGTTTGCCTTTAGCGCCCGCAGTCAGCAGAAAAGCGCCCATGCTAGCCGCCTGACCTACACAAAGCGTACTGACATCCGGCTTGATGAACTGTATGGTGTCATACACAGCCAAGCCTGCCGTGACGAGACCACCAGGAGAGTTGATATACAGGAAAATATCTTTCTCAGAATTTTCAGATTCTAAAAACAGAAGCTGTGCAATTACCAGATTGGCAGAAGTTTCTGTGACCGGTCCCACCAGAAAAATGATTCTTTCCCTGAGCAGTCTCGAATAAATATCATAGGCACGTTCCCCCCGGCCACTGGTCTCGATGACCATGGGGATCAGGCCTAATCCTGTAGTATCCAATCCGTTTCTCTCTCGATCAAACATTGGTTGCATGTGAATAACCCATCAATTCGTCGAAGGTAACACTTTGATCAATGATTTTGGCTTTATCCAATAACCATGATACGGCATTATCTTCCAGTATAAGAGGTTCAATTTCCTTGAGCCGTTCCGGTGATGCGTAATGCCATTTGATGACCTGCTCAGGATTTTCATAACCCTGAGCATACTCCTCGATAAAACTTCTGACCTGCTCAGGTTTGACACTTAATTCATGCGTATCAATCAGCTTGGATAAAATGAGGCCCAGTCTGACACGTCGCTCAGCTTTTTCCAGAAATACATCTCCTGATAAACTCTGATCTTTACGAAAGCCGCGTGCTGCACGTGAATTTTGCATTTCTTCTGCCAACCGATCGGCTTCCTGCCGGATCAGAACCTTGGGAACCTGTATCAAAACCTTATCCAGCAAGGACTGCATGACCTGCTCTTTGAGTTTTGTACGAATGCGCTGACTGATTTCACGCTGAAGATTGGCTTTGATTTCCGATCGCATTTTGTCGATATCACCCTCCGCAACCCCCAAAGATTTGGCAAATTCACCATCCACCTCCGGTAGCTTTGGGGCTTCAAGCTTATTGAGCCTGATGGTAAAGCTTACCTTCTTTCCGGCGACGTCCTTCCCCGGATAATCCGCAGGAAAAGTCATATCAAACGTTTTTTCCTGCCCCGCAGTCATGCCCAGAATGGAAGACTCGAAATCCTCCAGAAGATGACCGTTTCCAAGGATGACACTATAGTCATCAGCCTGACCGCCGGGGAATCCTTCTCCATCGAGAACCCCTCGATAATCAATTGTGACCCGATCACCTGTTTGTGCCGGATCATCTGTCGGCTCATAAGTTGCTCGCTGTTTACGCAGAATATCCAGTGTTTTCTGGATTTCTGCATCTCCGATTTGCAGAACAGGTTTGTTTACCGTAATCGAGCTTAAATCGCCCAGTTCAATATCAGGGTAGATTTCAAAGGTTGCACGAAACTCATAGCTTGTTGCACCGTTTACGTCGGAATTTCTCGATTCAAAACCTGGAATACCTGCAACACGGTAATTTTCCTGGTTAACAGCATCGTTAAATTGCTGCTGCAGCAGTTCTCCCAGAACTTCATGCTCAACCTGGTGACCATATTGCTGGGCTACAATTTTCAATGGAACCTTGCCCGGACGGAACCCCTGAATCTTGACTTTGGGAGCCAAACGCTTCAGTCGCACACCTACTTCAGCTTCAACCTTTTCCCGCGAAACAGAAAGTTCAATATTGCGCTCCAGTGGATTGGAGGCTTCCCCTTGTGTCTGCATCTATTTTCCTGAACTGATAAGTAACATCAATTAAACAAGCGGTATGATCATGCCGCACGCCTCACGTTTGGCCGGATCATTTTCATGGTGCGAAAGGGGGGACTCGAACCCCCACACCTCATCGGCGCCAGAACCTAAATCTGGTGCGTCTACCAATTCCGCCACTTTCGCGTGCCGGGTCATTCAAAAGACAGCGGATCCATAACCCCACAAACCAGGGGCCGATTATTGCTCAATTACTGCTTTTACAGTCGTAACGGCTATCGTACGGCCGACCACACCACAACCCTTTGCGATTATACCCTCTTCCAACGGACATCACAGATTTCCTACCCATCATGCGCTCTGTTCTTTCTGACAGTCAAACGTTTTGCCGGTTATCCCAGCGCTGTTCGGCCCCATCAGAAAGAGATACGTTTCCATCAGATCTGTTGGTTTGGGCAATATACGATTATTGCTGCCTGGATGGGTTTTGGTACGCTGTGGTGTATCTACGGCACCGGGAATCAACGTGTTAATGCGCAAATTTGGATAAATTTCCCACTCCTCAGCCTGAATTTTAACCAGCACCTCCACTCCTGCTTTGGCCACTGCAAAAGCACCCCAGTAAGCTGCCGGAGTCTGGCCATGAGTATCTCCCGTCATGATCACACTGGCATCAGGAGAAGCATTGAGCAACGGAAAACAAGCACGCGTCAGCATGGCGGGCATCAGGAGATTGACTTGCATGATGGTCTGCCAGTGCGCTGAGGTATGAAACGCAAGCGGCATCGGGCCGTAAGTCCAAGCGGCATTGTGCAAAATACCATCCAGTCTGCCAAGCTGAGAAGCAATTGCTTCAACCAGCTCCGTAATGCCGGCTTCAGTAGCCTGCTCGTAATCGAATGGCAAAATGATTGCCGAAGCTCTGCCAAGCGCTTCGATTTCATCATAAACCTGCTCAAGTTTCTCGGTTTTACGGCCATGTAAAATGACCGTGGCACCCTGTTCTGCATAAGCCAGAGCAGCAGCACGCCCGATACCCTGCCCTGCGCCCGTAACCAGGATAACCCGGTCTGCCAGCATATTCCGGTCATCCAGACAAGTTTTCAAAATATTCAATATAGTTATTCCAGCGCAACCGATAAAAAATCAAAAACCACAACGTCCGGTGTTTTACATACCGATCCGTTGTGGCTTATGACTAAAACAGATAGACCGACCGGTTTGGGCCGATTACATGTCCATGCCGCCCATGCCACCCATACCGCCCATACCTGCGCCTGCTCCAGGTGAATCTTCTTTCGGAAGCTCGGCAACCATGGCATCCGTCGTCAGAATCAGCCCGGCAACCGATGCAGCATTCTGCAAAGCGGAACGGGTTACTTTGGTCGGATCCAGAACACCCATGGCAACGAGATCACCATACTCACCTGTTGCTGCATTGTACCCAAAAGTGCCTTGACCTTCCTTGACCTTGTTAACGACTACAGAAGCCTCGTCACCGCAGTTGGTCACGATCTGGCGCAGTGGCTCCTCCATTGCACGCAGAACAATTTTGATACCGGAATCCTGATCATGGTTGTCACCCTTGATCTTGCTGACAGCATTGATTGTACGCAGCAACGCAACTCCGCCTCCCGGAACGATACCTTCTTCAACGGCCGCACGTGTCGCGTGCAAGGCATCTTCAACGCGAGCTTTTTTCTCTTTCATCTCTACTTCAGTAGCAGCGCCCACTTTGATCAGAGCTACACCACCCGCCAACTTGGCCACACGTTCCTGAAGCTTCTCACGATCATAATCACTGCTTGCTTCTTCAATCTGCTTGCGAATCTGTGCAACGCGCGCTTCAATGGTTTTGACATCACCTGCACCATCAATAATGGTGGTATTTTCCTTGCCGACTTCAATACGTTTGGCCTGGCCCAGATCTTCCAGTCTGGTTTTTTCCAGAGACAAACCAACTTCTTCAGCAATGACGGTACCGCCGGTCAGGATCGCGATATCTTCCAGCATGGCTTTGCGGCGATCACCGAAACCAGGTGCTTTGACTGCACAGGTTTTGAGAATACCGCGAATGTTGTTGACCACCAGTGTGGCCAGCGCTTCGCCATCGACATCCTCAGCAATGATCAGCAAAGGTTTACCGGCTTTTGCCACTTGTTCCAGTACCGGCAGAAGATCACGGATATTAGAGATTTTTTTGTCGTGCAACAGCACAAAAGGGCTTTCAAGTGCCGCAATCTGTTTGTCTGCACTACTGACGAAGTAAGGAGAGAGATAACCACGGTCGAACTGCATTCCTTCCACCACATCCAGCTCATTTTCCAGGCCGGAACCATCTTCAACGGTAATGACACCTTCCTTGCCAACTTTATCCATTGCTTCAGCGATGATTCTGCCGATTTCCGTATCAGAGTTGGCGGAAATACTGCCAACCTGAGCAATTTCTTTGCTGGTGGAGCAAGGTTTGGATAGTTTTTTCAATTCTTCTACTGCACCGGTCACTGCCTTTTCAATGCCGCGCTTCAGATCCATCGGGTTCATTCCCGCTGCAACGTAACGCATACCTTCTTTGACGATGGATTGTGCCAGTACCGTCGCGGTCGTCGTACCATCACCCGCAGTATCCGAGGTTTTGCTGGCGACTTCCTTGACCATTTGCGCACCCATGTTTTCGAACTTGTCTTTCAGTTCGATCTCTTTGGCCACCGATACACCATCCTTGGTAATGGTCGGGGCGCCATACGAGCGTTCCAGCACGACGTTACGGCCTTTAGGGCCCAGAGTCACTTTAACTGCATCTGCCAGAACGTTTACGCCACTGATCACAGCCTGGCGCGCTGAATCACCAAATCTTACTTCTTTAGCTGCCATATCTTTTCTCCTGATTTCAGTTGATTATTCAACAATCCATTAACCTTCAATCACACCCATGATGTCTTCTTCACGCATCACCAGGAACTCTTCGCCTTTGATTTTCACGGCCTGGCCGGCATACTTTCCAAAAAGCACCCTGTCGCCGACTTTGACTTCCAGCGCACGGATCTTGCCATCTTCACCCGTTTTTCCTTTGCCAACGGCAATAATCTCACCCTGATCCGGTTTTTCCGCCGCGGTATCAGGAATGACGATGCCGGATGCTGTCTTGCGTTCTTCCTCCAATCGCTTGACAATTACACGATCATGCAAAGGGCGGATATTCATAGTCCTTTTCTCCTACAATGATTAACGAAAACGATAAGAAATCTGATTTTTTGATTCAGTAGTTTCAGCGCTTATCGAGCACTATCCATCCAGACAGATTATTAGCACTCAACAGCAACGAGTGCTAATAATAGAGACTATCATAAGGAATTTCAAGCCCGTGAACGATAAAAAATCAGCTATGCGCAGTCACCGTGTCGTCTGGCACCCCTGCACCCAGATGAAACATCATGAAGAATTTCCTCCTGTACTGATTACCAGAGGGGAAGGTGTGTGGTTGTACGATGCAGACGGTCAGCGCTATCTGGATACCATCAGTTCCTGGTGGGTCAATCTGTTCGGACATTGCAATCCGCGCATCAATGCAGCCATCATCGATCAGCTCGGCAGGCTGGAGCACACCATGCTGGCCGGATTAACGCATGAGCCGGTCGTCGAGCTGTCGGAACGGTTGAGTACGATCACCCCGGGCAGTCTGAACCATTGCTTCTACGCCAGTGACGGTGCATCGGCCAATGAAATCGCACTCAAAATGAGTTTCCACTACTGGCAGCAAAGTGGTTTCCCCGAAAAAACTCAATTCATCAACCTGCAAAACGGCTACCACGGAGAGACACTGGGCGCTTTATCGGTCACAGATGTGCCCATTTTCAGACAGGTGTATGCCCCGCTGTTACGCCCTGCACATCCGGTACTCACACCTGACTGGCGTTTTGCCGAAGCAGGAGAAACCCCGGAAGCGCATGCATTGAAGGCTGCTGCCGCGCTGGAAAGTTACCTCACGCAACACCATGCCAGCACAGCGGCACTGATTCTGGAGCCACTGGTGCAGGGAGCGGCCGGGATGGGAATGTACCACCCGGTCTATCTGCAAAAAGCCCGGGAAATCTGTGATACCTACCGGATTCATCTGATCACGGATGAAATTGCAGTAGGGTTTGGCCGAACAGGTACCCTGTTTGCATGTGAACAGGCAGCAATTACGCCAGACATCATGTGTCTTGCCAAAGGGTTGAGCGGAGGATATCTGCCACTGTCAGTCGTCCTGACCAATGACACGATTTATCGCGCCTTTTACAGCGATCAAACCAGTCAGGCTTTTCTCCATTCACACTCGCACTCGGGTAATGCGCTGGCCTGCCGCGCTGCTCTGGCCACGCTTGATATCATTGAACAAGACAATGTAATTGAAACGAATCGCCACAAAACCGAGTTTCTCAATCAGTGTTTGCAGTCCGTCCGGACACATCCAAACGTCAGGCATTTTCGTAACTGCGGTATGATCTGGGCGTTTGAGGTAGACAACCCCAGACCGGATTTCACAAACAGGTTTGCGCAAATGGGGCTGGAACGCCAACTCCTGATACGCCCGATGGGAAATTCGGTCTACATCATGCCGCCGTACATCATCAACGAAGAAGAAATGGAGTTCATGGCCCAGGCTATTCTGAACATTCTCAACGAGATATAAACATCCATGCAGATCACTTTTCTAGGCGGTGCAGGAGAAGTCACCGGGTCATGCTACCTGGTTGAAACGGCAGAAGTACGTTTTCTGGTGGACTGCGGCATGTTCCAGGGTGGACGGGATGCAGATCACAAAAATCATACTGCGATCAATTTCAATCCGGAAACGATCGATTTCGTTTTGCTGACCCACGCCCATGTGGATCATTCCGGACTGTTGCCACGCCTCGCCGTACTGGGTTTCAGAGGGCCTGTCTACATGACCCGGGCGACTGCAGACCTGCTTGCCATCATTTTGAAAGACAGTGCACACATTCAGGAAAAAGAAGCTGAATGGTATACAAAAACGGCTTTGCGTAACAAACGTCCGTCGGGTCATAAAAATACACCACTGTATACGGTTACCCAGGCTGAAGCATTTCTCAGACAAATACGGGGGATCGATTACGATGAGACCTGTCAGCCGCATCCCTCAGTACGCTGCCGGTATCGTGATGCAGGACACATCATCGGCTCAGCCATCATCGAAGTCTGGCTGAAATCCGGTTCGCAACGAAAGAAAATCGTATTTTCGGGTGATTTGGGGCAGCCAGGCCATCCGATCGTACGTGATCCGACACTTATCGAAGAAGCCGATTATCTGCTGGTCGAATCCACTTACGGTAACCGCCGCCACCGCAGCATGCAGGATACCCGGGATGAACTGGTTGAAATCATCTGCCGGACATTTCTGCAAAAACACGGCAATATCATCGTGCCAGCCTTTACCGTCGGCCGTACTCAGGATCTGTTATTTCTGCTGGCCGATCTGCAACGCCAAGGATGCCTGAATGCTATGGATGTCTATGTGGATTCGCCCATGGCGCTGGCCGCTACGGAAATCACACTCAATCACAGTGAACTGCTCGACAAAGAAACCATCGACACCATCCAATGGCACCGCCAGCATAATGAAAACCTGCGCATCCATTTTGTGCAGGAAGTCGAGGATTCGATCCGGCTCAACCACACCCGATCCGGTGCAATCATTATTTCCGCCAGCGGGATGTGTGATGCTGGACGTATCAAATATCATCTGAAATATAACCTGCCCAGACCTGAATGCAGTATTTTGTTTACCGGCTTTCAGGCAGCCGGGACGTTGGGGCGCAGACTGGTAGATGGCAACAAAAGTGTCCGCATTTTCGGGGAACAGATTCCCGTGCGGGCGTCGATCCATACCGTCGGCGGACTCTCCGCCCATGCCGATCAGCAGGATTTGCTGGACTGGCTGAAAGGATTCAGCCGTCCCCCTTTAAAAACTTTCATTGTTCATGGTGAACCCGGCAATGCCGAAGTTTTTGCCGAAGTCGTCCGGAAACAACTGAAGTGGCCGGTAAGTATTCCTCAGCGCATGACAACTGAACGACTGGACTGATTCCACCCTCAGCAGAAAATGGAATCAGTAATTTCGTTATCGGATTCTCTTCTGGAAATTATTTGGTTTTGCTGTTTGCCAGAATGAATTCAGCCAGACGTTGTGCCGGTTCACCGGTAATATTGGGGAAGGAACTCATTGTCATGCCCCCTTTATTAACTTTTTCGATGATGGCTTCTTTGGTAGTCATCTTGGAACTGAGAATCATCACCTTGCCATCTGTTTCCGGTTTATGGCATTTGGTACAGTTCGCATAAAAAATATCTTCGCCGCTGGCGTCAGCCGCTGGTGTGTAAGTATCCGTTTTCGCACAGCCCGCCAATCCGATTACCGCAGAAACCACCAACAATCCGATCATTTTGTTCATTTTTCTCTCTCCATTGACAAGGGCCATCATTATAGCCGCTATCTGCCCTGACTTAATCATCACGACAAAACATCATGCGATGCATTTGCAAGAATTGGTGATAGTATTTTCAGCCCGGTTACCTGCATAACCGCTGAAAAATAAACTCTTCCTGCTATCAGAACAGTTCATGAAAATTGCCACGTGGAACGTCAACTCACTCAAGGTTCGATTACAACAGGTGATCGACTGGCTGAATCTCAACCAGCCGGATATATTGTGCTTGCAGGAAACAAAGCTTCAGGATGAATTTTTCCCGGTGGATGCCATTGCACAAGCAGGCTATCGCTCGATCTATATCGGGCAGAAAACATACAACGGCGTAGCGTTGCTGAGCAAAGAAACGGGGGAAGATATTTGTACAGCGTTGCCCGGCTTCGATGATATGCAGAAAAGGCTGATTGCGGCAACTTACGGAGATTTACGCGTTATTTGTGCTTATGTGCCGAATGGCGAGCATGTGGATTCGGAAAAATACATTTATAAACTGGAGTGGTTGTCGCAATTGAATCGCTTTCTGCAGCAGCAGCGGGCATGCTACGACAAAGTGGTATTGTTGGGAGATTTCAATATTGCTCCGGAAGATCGTGATGTCTACGATCCAGAAGCCTGGCGAGGACAGGTGCTGTGCAGTGAACCGGAGCGGCAGGCTTTTCGCGGATTGCTGGATACCGGATTCATTGACAGTTTCCATCTATTCGAACAGCCGGAAAAAATCTATACCTGGTGGGATTATCGTATGATGGCTTTCCGCCGCAACCGGGGATTACGCATCGATCATATTTTGCTGAGTCATGAAATGGCGAATCACTGCACCATCTGGCAAATAGACAAGGTACCCAGAAAACTGGAACGGCCGTCAGATCATGCGCCGGTATGGGTGGAGCTGGCATGAGCATCATAGATCGCAGCATTTGCAATTTTAACAATCAGAATGGCATGAAAGGTTCGGGGCGTAAATGATTATCGGATTACCCAAAGAAACGAAAGCGGATGAGTATCGGGTCGGACTGACTCCGGGCAGTGTGCATACACTGGTCGGACACGGGCACCGAGTTCTGGTCGAAACCGGGGCGGGAGCAGGTAGTGTGATTTCCGATCAGGATTATCGTGCTGCCGGGGCGGAAATCGTTACCCACGCCGGGGATGCCTGGGCAGCAGAGCTGGTGGTCAAGGTAAAAGAACCCACTGAACCGGAATATCAGTACTTGCGGAAAGATCTGCTGCTGTTCACCTATCTGCATCTGGCTTCAAACAGAACTTTGACTGAAAAACTGCTTACCAGTGGCGTCAGTGCGATTGCTTATGAAACTGTGCAGACTGCATCAGGCGCACTACCGCTGCTGACGCCCATGAGCGAGGTGGCAGGACGCATGGCCGTGCAGATCGGTGCAACCTATCTATTGAAAACACAAGGTGGCCGAGGTGTTCTGATGGGCGGTGTGCCGGGAGTCGCTCCCGCCAACGTGGTTATTCTCGGCGCGGGTGTAGTCGGCGCCAATGCTGCAACTGTCGCCGCCGGTATGGGTGCGATGGTGACGGCACTGGATATCAATCATGATCGCCTGAAAGCGCTGGATGACCGCTTTTCCGGACGACTGCAAACCCGCTACTGCGATACGGTCAATGTACGCCAGGCCGTTTATGAGGCCGATCTTGTCATCGGCGCGATTTTGATTCCCGGCGGACGTTCACCCTGGCTGGTGACGCGAGAAATGTTGCCACAAATGCGTACAGGTTCAGTGATCGTTGATGTGGCGGTCGACCAGGGAGGGTGCGTAGAAACGACTCGCCCCACTACACACAGCAATCCTATTTTCGAAGTCGATGGTGTGCTGCATTACTGCGTTGCCAATATGCCGGGCGCAGTACCGCGCACCAGCACTTTTGCACTGAACAACCAGACCGCCAGTTATGTTGCCACGCTGGCAGACAATGGACTGGCTGCCTTGCGGAATAACCAGGCTCTGATGAATGGCCTCAACACCCATCGCGGGCAGGTAACCCATCCGGCAGTAGCGGAAGCCTTCGGGCTGCCCTACGCATCTCCCCTGGAAGCACTGGTCGCCTGAAAAACCGGAAACAGGGCATGTAGCTTGCGGTAGCCATGCTGCCAGCCCTGAACGGCTTTGTTGAATTTCAATGCCAGGGCATGACCGGAATCACCGAAATACTGTTTTGTGGTGAACCCTCAATGACGCGGTCACTGTAGGTGAGATAAATCAGAACGTTGCGTTTGGCATCATAAAAACGCACCACCTGCAGGGTTTTGAACAGTAGTGAAGTGCTTTTCTTGAATACCTCATCACCATCCGATTTACCGTTTTTTATCTTCTCCGAAAGCACGATCGGCCCCGTCTGGCGGCAAGCGATGGAAGCATCCGATTTATCTTCAGCCACCCCCACCGTACCACTTATCCCGCCGGTTTTTGCCCGGCTCAGATAACATGTTGCGCCGGCCACTTCCGGATCATCAAAGGCCTCCACCACGATTTTGTCATTGGCTCCCAGAAACTTGAACCGGGTCGATACACTACCGATGTCCTCTGCCAGCAATGGCAGAGAATACGAAATGACAATCGCCGCCATCCCGATCAGCATGCCTCGTTTTGCCCAACCTGCAAAATCAATCCGGCCAGCTCTCTTGTTTGCCTCGTGTTTCATGGTAGCCCTCCTATTTTTCAATAGCGATATGATGACAAAATGATAATCCTGAAATTTTTAGAATCATATAACATCGCTTCATGATACAGGTTGAATATGGATTTATACCCGGACTTCAGATTTTACAAACCCGGATGTCGGTAGCCGGTTACACCAGGCCGATATGGCAGATTTTGCGGTACGCCATGCTGGAAGGATTGCCATCCTTGATTTTTCTTGTGGTGTAACAATAGCTGAGCAACCTGGGCATAGTAGCGTACTGCAGAAAAGCCCATCACCAGCCGGGATTTTCCTCCTCAATCCAGCAATTCAGTAAGTTACGGGCAGCAGGGATGATCTCTGACGCCACCATGCCCAACGGCCCGTTCTGTTGTTTCAGCAGTACATCTGCTGCTGCACCATGCAGATAAACGGCCAGCAGTAGTGCGTTTTCCGGGGGCAGCCCCTGTACCAGCAGCGCACCCAGAAAACCCGAGAGAACATCTCCAGTACCAGCACTGCTCAACCCGGGATTACCGCTGGTATTGAAATGACAGTGGCCATTCGGAAAAGCACAGATACTCCCGGCTCCTTTCAGGACGACAGCACAATTGAACTCCCGGGCGAGATTTCTGGCTGTCTCCAGCCGGTTTCGCTGGATTTCAGTTACGCTTGTATTCAGCAGGCGAGCTGCTTCTGCCGGATGCGGGGTAAGGATGGCTGGTGCTTTGCGCGCCTGGAGTGCGCTGCTCAATTCCGTATGCTGCGCAATCAGATTGAGTGCATCGGCATCCAGTACCAGGGGCAGGCAGGTTTGCAATGCCCGCTCCAGACAAATGCAGGCAGCGATTTCGCTACCGAGGCCGGGGCCAATGACCAGCCCCTCCAGAAAATCCGGGTTGAAAAAATCGGAGGGCGAACGCAGCATCAGCTCGGGCTGAACCGGATCCACCACCGGTACATCATCCTGTGCCAGCAGCCCCAGATAAACCCGCCCCGCCCCCAGTTTGAGTGCAGCCCGCCCGGTCAGCAGGGCTGCGCCGATCATGCCAGTGGCACCGCCCAGAATCCCGAGTCTGCCATAGGTACCTTTATGACTGTTGGCTCGCCTTGGGGAAGGCAATCTCTGAGCAATGCCTGCTCTGTCGAGCAGCCAGTTTTGTGGCGGGATCAGCGCTGCGGTATCCAGTTCCAGATCACACACCATGATTTTGCCGCAGTAATCGCAGCCGTCATGTGTCAGCAGACCTGGTTTGAGTGCGATGAAGGTGGTCGTGATAGCTGCTTTGACTGCCACATCCGGCACCCGCCCGGAATCACTGAGCAGGCCGCTGGGAATATCAAGCGCAAGCACCGGCAGATTGAGCTGGTTGATCTGCCGAATGAGCTGCCGGTAGCTTTCTGCCAGCAGACGTGTTTCGTTCAGGCCGATTCCGAACAGGCCGTCGATCACCGCATCCCATTGACCGCCAGGCGGAAGCTCCGGAATTACCGTTCCGCCAGCCGATTGCCACTGTTCCAGTGCTTGCCTGGCATCCTGTGGTAATCGTCCAGCCTCACCGGTGAATACCAGTGTGACCTGTCTTCCCCATTCCCGCAGATGGCGAGCGGCCACCAGCGCATCACCTCCGTTATTGCCCGGCCCGGCCAGAATCAATATCCGTTGCTTGTCATCCGTCAGCAATCGGGTATGAGCGACCTTTGCAGCCGCCAGCCCGGCTTTTTCCATCAGGGGCGGCGAATGGGGCACGGATAGTACAAGTGATTCTATTTTGCGGATTTCGGCAGTGGTGTAGATGGGCCTGGTATTCATCTGGCAATAATCTGGTAACAGGTGTACTCGTGTAAAATCATGTTTTTTATTCAATTGACTGGTAAATTCCAATGCTGCAATTTTGCGGGCGCAATGCGCTTTCCCCCTTTCGTCTGGAACGCCTGCTCCATTCAATTCAGGCAATCGTACCGCAAATTTCCGGCATTACTGCCAATTACTGCTATTTCTGCCAGGTTCAGCGTGATTTGACGCAGGAAGAAACCAATCGACTGCGGCAGTTACTCGACGTCGATGAAACAGAGGCACAGCCCTTTCCGGACAGCAAGCTGTTACTGGTGGTACCTCGTCCCGGCACGATTTCTCCGTGGTCTTCCAAAGCGACCGATATTGCTCATTGCTGCGGCCTGAACGTAATCGAACGGCTGGAACGCGGCATTTCCTTCGAATTGCACTGCCAGGTAACGCTGTTGCCGGCACAACTATCCCGAATCGAAGCATGCATTCATGACCGCATGACTGAAGTAGTACTGCACTCACTGGCTGAAGCCACCCTTCTGTTTCACCATTCAGAACCGGGAATGTTGAGTGAAATCGATCTGACAGGCCGGGGAATCGACGCGCTGTTACAGGCCAACCGGGAAATGGGGCTTGCATTGTCTTCTGACGAAATCGATTACCTGCTGGATTATTTTACCCGTATCCAGCGCGACCCCACCGATGTCGAACTGATGATGTTTGCACAAGCCAATTCGGAACATTGCCGGCACAAGATTTTCAATGCCGATTGGATAATCGATGGCGTACAACAACCGCATTCGCTGTTTGGCATGATTCGGCATACCCATCAAAGCCATCCCCAGCACACGATCGTTGCCTATTCGGATAATGCCGCAATTCTGGAAGGGGAAATCATCGAGCGGTTTTACCCCGGAAAAAATGATCAATATGGCTACGCACCGGAGCTGACACACTGGCTGGCCAAAGTAGAAACACACAACCACCCGACGGCGATTTCCCCCTTTCCAGGTGCAGCCACCGGGGTGGGGGGTGAAATCCGCGATGAAGGCGCAACCGGATCCGGTGCAAAACCCAAGGCGGGACTAACCGGATTCAGTGTCTCCAATTTGCGGATTCCTGAAGCCATACAGCCCTGGGAAACCAACGCTTATGGCAAGCCAGGACACATTGCCTCCGCACTCGACATCATGCTGACCGCACCGATTGGCGGCGCAGCTTTCAATAACGAATTCGGCCGTCCGAATCTGGCAGGCTATTTTCGTACTTATGAAGTGGAAATCAACGGCCGGATGCGCGGCTACCACAAACCCATCATGCTGGCTGGGGGTATCGGCCAGATTTCCGCGTTGCATACTGCAAAAGAACCTTTCCCGGAAGGCACGCTGTTGATTCATCTGGGAGGGCCGGGCATGGCCATCGGGCTGGGCGGTGGTGCCGCTTCCAGCATGGATGCCGGTACGAATGAAGAAGCGCTCGATTTCAACTCGGTGCAGCGAGGCAATGCAGAAATACAACGTCGTGCACAGGAGGTGATCGATCGTTGCTGGCAACTGGCGCGCAGCGGGCAACCCAATCCGATTCTGGCCATTCACGACGTTGGTGCCGGTGGGCTTTCCAACGCCCTGCCCGAACTGGTGCACGATGCCGGACGGGGGGGGCGGTTTGATCTGCGCGCAGTTCCTTCCGATGAACCCGGAATGTCACCCATGCAGATCTGGTGTAATGAAGCACAGGAACGTTATGTACTCGCTATCCGGCCGGAATCTCTTTCCCTGTTCCAGGCCATCTGCGAACGTGAGCGCTGCCCGTTCGCTGTGGTCGGCGAAGCACTGGCAGAGCTCCAGCTGATCGTGACGGATGAACGTTCATCTACTCATCCGGCCGATATGCCCCTGCCCGTATTGTTGGGTAAACCACCCAAAATGGTGCGTGATGTCAAACGCATCCACCCTGACCCTGCTCTGCTGGATAAAACCGGTATGCAGCTGCAGGAAGCTGCCCGCCGTGTTCTGCGCCTGCCGGCCGTGGCAAACAAATCCTTCTTGATTACGATCGGTGATCGCAGCGTAGGTGGCCAGACTGCACGAGATCAGATGGTTGGCCCGTGGCAGGTTCCGGTGGCCGATGTCGCGGTTACCACCATGGGCTTCCAGACGTATTCGGGTGAAGCATTCGCGCTAGGTGAACGTACGCCGCTGGCTGTGATCAATGCGGCTAGTTCAGCACGCATGGCGATAGGAGAAGCGGTTACCAATCTGGCTGCTGCCGCGATTGCCGGCCTGGGAACCGTCCGGTTATCCGCCAACTGGATGGCCGCAGCAGGACACCCGGGCGAGGATGTTGCCCTGTATGACGCCGTGCATGCCGTAGCGATGGAATTGTGCCCCGCACTGGGAATCAGCATCCCGGTAGGCAAGGATTCATTATCGATGAAAACCGCCTGGCACGATGATCAACCCAAAGAAGTCGTTGCGCCGCTCTCCCTGATTATTTCAGCATTTGCCAAAGTATCCGATGTGCGTAAGACGCTCACGCCGCAACTGCGTACGGATAAAGGCGAAACGAAGCTGATTCTGATCGATCTCGGCAATGGCAAAAACCGTCTCGGCGGGTCGGCACTGGCTCAGGTTTATACCCAGTCAGGCGACGATACGCCCGATCTGGAAAGCCCGGAAAAACTCAACGCTTTTTTTGATGCGATTCAAACACTCAATGGCAGCGGATTGCTGCTGGCCTACCATGATCGCTCTGATGGCGGCCTGTTCGTCACGTTATGCGAAATGGCCTTTGCCGGACATTGCGGTATCACCCTTGCACTCGATTCGCTGATTTCACTGAGCGCTGAGCCGGATGATGATCGGGATGGACAAGTGCTGTCCACCTTGTTCAATGAGGAACTCGGTGCTGTCATTCAGATCGAAGCCCGAAATCATGACGCAGTGATGACCATTCTGGCGGATGCAGGGCTGGGGCACATCAGCCATACGATCGGCAGTCCGAACCGGCAGGATGACATCACGTTGATGGTTGATGGCGGAATCGTATTCCAGGAAAAGTGTGTGGCGTTGCAGCGTATCTGGTCGGAAACGAGCTTCCGGATGCAAAAATTGCGCGATCATCCCGAGTGTGCACAGCAGGAGTTCGATCAGATTCTGAATATGGATGATCCGGGGCTGCATGCACAACTGACATTTTCACTTACCGAATCCGTTGTTACGGCACCAGCTATACTTGCCAGCCGTCCTGCAGTCGCGATTCTGCGTGAACAGGGTGTGAACGGTCATGTGGAAATGGCAGCCGCTTTCGACCGCGCCGGATTCGATGCGGTGGACGTGCACATGAGCGATATTTTATCCGGGCGGGTGAAGCTGGCCGAATATAAAGGATTGATTGCCGGAGGAGGATTCTCTTATGGCGATGTGCTTGGTGCAGGCCGGGGATGGGCTCAGTCGATTTTGTTCAATGCACGGGCACGAGATGAGTTTGCAACCTTTTTTGCGCGCACAGATACCTTTGCTTTAGGCGTATGCAATGGTTGCCAGATGATGAGCCACCTGCAGGCGATCATTCCGGGAACGGCTCACTGGCCCCGTTTTGGACGTAACCGCTCCGAGCAGTTTGAAGCACGTTTTGTCATGGTCAGAATTGGAACCAGCCCTTCGTTGTTTTTTGATGGCATGGCAGGCAGCCGCTTGCCGGTGACCGTTGCCCATGGTGAAGGGCTTGCGGTATTCCGGGATGCCGAGCAACTGCTTGCGGCACACCCCTATGTTGCGTTGCAGTTTGTCGATAATCGGGGCACGCTTACCGAAACCTACCCGCTGAATCCGAACGGTTCACCCGCAGGCATTACCGGTATGACTTCAGCCGATGGCCGGGTGACGATCCTGATGCCACACCCGGAAAGAGTTTTCCGTACCGTACAGCATTCGTGGCATCCTGACGATTGGCCGGAAGATTCTCCCTGGATGAAAATGTTCAGAAATGCCCGTAAATGGGTCGATTGATCGATTCAACGCAACGTTTTCCATCACTCGTTTTTACAAATTCCTAATAAAGAAAGATGACAATGATCGATTTCAAGTCTGACTGGCGGCTTGCCATAAGCGGTTTGCTGTTGCTGGGGGGAATGATGAATGTCTCCGATGTTTCTGCCCAAATCGGATCAGGAAAAAAAGCCGTTTCTGCAAGTGAGCAAACTACCCAGAATGCATGTGTCCCGGCCGCAAGCTGGGTAATCCCTGGCAAGGGAGAAACGACGCTCTCCAGCGTGATGGCGTCAGTAAAAGATAAATCAGTCGTGTTATTGGGCGAAACCCATATCAACCCCGAGCATCATCGCTGGCAGTTGCAGATGCTGGCTACCTTGTATGCTGCCCGCCCGGATATGGTGATCGGCTTCGAGATGTTTCCACGACGGGTACAGAAAATTCTGGATCAATGGGTGGCAGGTGAGCTGACGGAATCAGAATTTTTATCCCGATCCGAATGGCAGTCGGTCTGGAGTACCGATGCGGGTCTATATCTGCCTCTGTTTCATTTCGCACGGATGAATCGCATCCCGATGCGTGCACTCAACATCGATATCCACCTGAGACGGGCTGTCACCGCCAAAGGATTTGACGGCGTACCGGAAAAAGACAGAGAAGGCGTCACCCGGCCAGCCCCGCCTGCACCGGAATACCTGGAATTTCTACTGCCGATTTATATGCAACACGGCCGCGCCCCTCAGAAAACGGCCGAAAAAAATCAGAAGCCGAACCATTACGACCCGGATTTTCTGCGGTTTGTCGTCAGTCAGCAGTTATGGGATCGGGCAATGGCACAGGAAATTCATGCCGTGCTGAGCAGTTACGACAAACACAAGAAACCGCTGATAGTGGGGATCATGGGATCCGGACATATCCTGAAAGGATTTGGTGTGCCACATCAGTTGAAAAACATGGGTGTGAAAAAAATAGTTTCCCTGCTGCCATGGGATACGAATCGGCCCTGTAAACTACTGACCGACCGCTATGCAGATGCGGTATTCGGCCTGACTCCGTTTACACCGGAATCGGGCTCCCCTTTGCAACAACGTCTCGGGATCGGTTTTGAATTCAGCAAGAAGACCACAGGCGCTCACGTGCTGCAGGTCGAACAACAGAGTATTGCCGAATCTGCCGGATTGCAGGCCGGGGATGTGATTCTCGAAATGGCTGGCAGTACGCTCAAGGAAAGCAGCGATGTCATCGATGCGGTCAAGCGTCAGGCACCAGGTACCTGGCTGCCTCTGAAAGTGATGCGGGAAGGCATGATCACTGAAATCATCGCGAAATTCCCACCATTAGCGAAATAAAACAGAAAATCAGACCTTTTCCTGTAACGATTTATAGAGTGTGAAATCAAGCTGGTGCCGCTGCAGCAATTTATAAAACTCCGTGCGATTGCGTTTGGCCAGCTTGGCTGCCTGAGTCACATTTCCGGCAGTAATTTTCAGTATCTTGACCAGATAATCTCTTTCAAACTGTCTGCGGGCTTCATCGAATGACGTCATCTGCTCTTCATCCTTGTGCATGGCATCACGGACAAGCTCACCGGAGATGAGCGGCACCGCACTCATGACGACACTTTGTTCGACGACATTCATGAGCTGCCGAATATTACCCGGCCAGGAGGATGCCAGCAGAAAGCTGATCGCTTCCGGGGAAAATACATTGATATCTTTCTGATGTTTCTCGGCAAATACACGCAGAAAATGATTGGCCAGCAGGGGAATATCTTCACTGCGCTGGGCAAGTGAGGGAATCGTCAGCCCCACCACAAAAAGCCGATAATACAGATCTTCACGAAAATTTCCCGCCTGGATTTCCGATTTCAGATCCCGGTGCGTAGCGGAGATGATGCGCACATTGATTGGAATACTCTGGGTGGAACCAACAGGCCGGATGACTCTTTCCTGCAGCGCATGCAACAGTTTTGCCTGTAACAGCAGAGGCATGTCACCGATCTCATCCAGAAACAGACTGCCACCATCAGCCAGCTGGAATAATCCCTTATGATCCCGCACAGCACCGGTAAATGCACCTTTGGCATGGCCAAACAGCTCGGATTCCAGCAGTTGTTCCGGAATGGCCGCGCAATTGATGGTAACGAACGGCTGGTCACAACGACGGGAAGCCTGATGAATGGCACGGGCAAGCAATTCCTTGCCAACACCGCTTTCACCGGACAGCAGCACACTGGCATCCCCTTGCGCCACTCGGCCTACTTTTGCAAGCAGATCTTCCATGACCGCGCTCCGGGTAACGATGGTCTTGCGCCATGAGGAAACGGGTGTCGTGCTGGAAAGCGTTTCAACGGCAGGGGTGAGATTGAGGGCGCGTTCAACCTGACCAAGCAGAATTTTAGGATCGTAAGGCTTGGTGAGATAGCCAAAAATCCCGCGTTGCGTCGCTGCCACGGCATCCGGGATAGTACCGTAAGCAGTCAAAATGATGACCGGCAGTGTCGGAATGTTGCGATGGATGTACTCGAACAGCGCCATGCCATCGAGACCGCCCATTTGCATGTCACTGATAACGAGATGGGGACGGGAAATGTCGAGATAATTGATTGCTGCCTCAGTACTGTCTGCAAGCGTGGTTTCATACCCGGCTGCCGTCAGACGGATGGAAAGCAGTTCAAGCAAATCCCTGTCATCATCCACCAGAAGAATTTTCTTGTCTTGTATCATTTGACTTGTTGATCAGGGTGTATTGTTACGCATCAGGTCTTTTTCTATAATTTTGATTGCATTGATCTTATTTTTTAGCGTTTTCACTTCAGTCTCTGCTGACCGTAATTTTTCGGACAGATTTTGTATTTGTAAATTCGCAGCTCGCTGCCGCTTGAGTAATAATACCAGCAAGTTTTTGAAGGCTGTTGTATCCGGAGTGGTTTCAGCCTGTTCCGGAAGATCTTCCACGAGATTCAGCGCGACACGATTACTCTGAAAACTGGTATTCGGCAATAGCAGTAATATCAGCAGTTTAAGCCGTTGTTGCATATCGGTGCTCTCCCGATAGTGGCTGTTCGCATATTTGTATTCTTCCCAAAGCTCTACTCTGGACTTGTTCTGCAGCGAATCGTAATAGTGCATCAACTCGCTCAGATCACTCCCTGATTCCTGGATGATTCGTATCTCCGCTTGCTCGGATGGCTCATCCACAGGCTGGACAGGCGTATGCATACATCCTGTCAACATTACGGATAATGTCAGTCCTGTCAATAATTTAAAAGTATATGTCATGTTGTGGATTCAGAACTGTTGATGGGCAAAGTCAGTCGAAAATGGGCGCCGCGTTTTCCGGTATTCCGGATGAGTTCGATATTTCCCCCATGGGCGATGGCATACTCTTTTGCGATGGCCAGGCCCAGACCGGTGCCCCTGACATGGCTCTCGGGTGTGTTGTGCCCCTGGTAAAACGGCTCGAATATCCGGCTGCCATCACTATCATCAACGCCCGGGCCGGAATCTGTCATATCGATCTGCGCCCTGTTTTCATGATATGAAGCCGTTATTTCAATAAGGCCGCCAACCGGGGAGAATTTGACAGCATTGGAAAGTAGATTATCGAGAATGATATCCAGTTTCTGTTTGTCACATTCCAGAGACAATTCCGGGCAATTCAGGCTGATTTTAAGGTTTTTACTCAGAATGGAAAGATTTTGTGCCTGTATCGCGCTATTTATTATTTTTTCCAGCTTGACGGACTGTTTGACGAGCGTGATGATCTCAGCCTGCAGGGCACTGAAATTCAGCAGATCTTCGATGCGTTTCTGCAATTGCATGCTGCTGGTATGAAGAATCCCGGCGATGAGTTGCTGTTTACGATTGAGATTACCCGTAATCCCTTCGGCCAGCAGATCGGCACCTTCGCGAATGGCAGTCAGAGGTGTTTTCAGTTCATGTGAAATATGACGAAAAAACTGCATTTTCTGGTCTTCCAGCTTGAGCAGGCGCTGTCGCAGCCAATCCAGGCGCTCACCAATATAAACCAGGTTTTGTGGCCCGTTGACTTGAATGGGACGGGAAAGCCTGCCTCGGCCCATTTGCGCAATTGCTTCATCGATCTGACGGATGGGACGAGCAATGAATACGGAAAAAGCCAGCGCGAGAAAAATAACCAGCGGAACCAGAATCAGCAATTCCCATTCGACCAGCGAACGGGTCTGTGTGGCAATTTCACTCATACTGCCCACGTTTTCCCCGATCATCCGGAAGCTGTTGGTTGAAAATTCCTGGGCAAGTGTAAGCAACCCGGCAAAACGCTCGAGCAGGTACTGCAGCTCCTGCGGGTACTCATTCAGATTCAATATCTCCTTAAAAAGACTGGTTTCGAGCAAACGCAGTTTTTCCAGCGGCAGCCGTTGCTCCGGGTAAAGGGAAATAACGGAAAGGTGATTGGTAATGTTTTCGAATTTGGTATGTGCGAGAAAATAGCCTTCCAGCAGGGAAGCATCATCCAGTACCAGTGCATGTTGTACACTGCGTTGCATCGCCATGATTTCACCGATGATGACGCTGGTACCATTGGTAATCTGTGTCGCCTGGTAAACGTTGTGCCGGCTTTGTTCGGATAACTGGTCGATACGTACCGCACTGTATACCAGCGCACCAATCAGCGGCAGGCCGACAATTGAAAATCCGATCAGGATCAAAGCCAGAAATGATTTTGGTTTATATCCGGATCCGGTCTTCCGGCGTGTCTGCTCGGGAGATACAGCATCTGTAGAAATTTTCATAGTGCAGGTTTACCTTTCATGCAACCTGGGTGACAATACTTGGGTAGAAAGACTCAGGCTGTTTTTTCATATTTTTCTCTGGCTGTTTTTCCTGGGCGCCAAACAACGATTTTACCTCCCATGTTGCTGATGATTGATAATTACGATTCCTTTACCTATAACCTGGTGCAATATCTGGGTGAACTGGGTGAAGAAGTCATGGTCGTTCGAAATGATGAAATTACACTGGAGGCAGTTCAGCAGTTGAATCCTGCCAGTGTCGTCATTTCACCGGGCCCGTGTACCCCGGATGAAGCAGGTATTTCCGTGGAGCTGATCAACCGGTTCAGTGGAAAAATTCCCATACTGGGTGTGTGCCTCGGTCACCAGAGTATCGGCCAGGCTTTTGGGGGGCGGATCGTACGCGCCGGAAAAGTCATGCACGGGAAAACATCACTGGTTTTTCACGATGGTAAAGGCGTTTTTCAGGGAATGCCCGATCCCTTCGTGGCAACCCGCTATCATTCACTCGTCATTGAACGGTCAAGTATACCTGATTGCCTTGAAATCTCTGCCTGGACCGAAGATGGCGAGATCATGGGCGTACGACATCGCGCACTACCGATCGAGGGTGTGCAATTCCATCCTGAATCGGTATTGAGTGAACATGGCCACCTGTTGCTTGATAATTTCCTTCACGGCAACTCTGTTCAAAAGCATTCTTCAATGTGTGAAGTGTGAATCCGCAGGCAATCCTCGCTCGAATTCTCGAGCAGCATGAAATTCCTTATGAGGAAATGATTGAGCTGATGCGTGCAATCATGTCGGGCAATGTATCGCCGGTCATGACGGCCGCTCTGGTCACCGGGTTGCGCATAAAGCGCGAGAGCATCGGTGAAATCAGTGCAGCCGCTCAGGTCATGCGTGAGCTGGCAGTGCGTATTGAAGTGCCTGATGCGAGCCATCTGGTCGATACGTGCGGGACCGGCGGGGATGGATGCAATACTTTCAATATTTCAACTACTTCCGCTTTCGTGGCCGCCGCTGCGGGCGCACAAGTAGCCAAACACGGCGGGCGTTCCGTGTCAGGCAAGGTTGGCAGCGCAGACGTGCTGGAAGCCATTGGTATCAATCTCGACCAGACACCAGACCAGATTGCCCGCTCCATTACCGAAGTGGGTATCGGTTTTATGTTTGCCCCCAATTTTCATCATGCCATGAAACATGCCGCCCCCGTTCGGCGGGAGCTGGGCGTGCGCACGGTCTTCAACATCCTGGGACCACTGACCAATCCTGCCGGCGCCAGCAACCAGTTACTCGGTGTATACCATGCCGATCTGACCGGTGTACTGGCGCAGGTACTGCTGCGGCTGGGAAGCCGGCACGCCATGATCGTGCATGGTAGCGACGGACTGGACGAAATCACCCTGTCCGGTCCAACCAAAATCGCAGAGCTCAACGCGGGTGAAGTGCGGGAATACAGCGTGCAGCCGGAAGATTTCGGACTGGAACGTGCCGCCCTTACCTCTCTGCAGGTGAACAGCACGGAAGATGCTCAGGCAATGCTTCTGTCCGTGCTGGATAACCGCCCGGGGCCCGCCAGAGACATCGTTCTGCTCAATGCAGGCGCAGCAATTTATGTCGCCGGAAAAGCAGATTCCTGGGCTCGCGGGGTTGAAACGGCCCGCGACATGCTGGCCAGCGGTGCTGCAAAACAGAAAATGCAGGCATTGGTTGAATTCTCCAATCAGGTAAGTGCTTAATATGTCAGACATTCTCGATCGCATCCTTGCCGTGAAAAAACAGGAGGTCGCGGCCGCCCGGGCACGAAAATCCCTGGAAGGAATCCGTAAGCAGGCAGAAGAAATGCCTGCTCCGCGTGATTTTCTCCAGGCGATACGCGGCCGGATCAGTCAGCATCGTGCCGCTGTAATTGCAGAGATCAAACGGGCCAGCCCAAGCAAGGGTGTATTACGCGAGCGATCAGAAGCACCCAATCCGCAGGGATCAGGGCATGCGGAAAACTCATCCGGGAAAAATCTGATTCCGCAAGATTTCATCCCGGCAGAAATTGCGGCCAGTTATGCCCGAAATGGTGCTGCCTGCCTGTCAGTCCTGACAGATGAACAGTTTTTCATGGGCAGTGCCGATTTCTTGCGGCAAGCACGTGCTGCTTGTGATTTACCAGTATTGCGCAAGGATTTCATACTGGACGAATATCAGGTCTACGAAGCACGCGCGATGGAAGCCGATTGCATATTGCTGATCGTTGCGGCATTTCTTTCACCGGTTTTCCAACAGGATGTCTCCGTCAATCAGGGCGACAGCGCACTTGAACGGATGCGTACGCTGGAAGCCACGGCACAAGCACTGGGGATGGCAGTACTGGTGGAAGTGCACGATGCAGATGAGCTCGATCTCGCGCTGCAATTGACTACTCCGCTCATCGGGATCAACAACCGCAACCTGCGAACTTTCGAGACTACGCTGGATACCACCGTGCAACTGGTCAGACGCATACCATCCGGGCGCATCGTCGTCACCGAAAGCGGTATCCGTATCCCTGCCGATGTGGAAATGATGCTATCCCACCATATTTACGCTTTTCTGATCGGGGAAACTTTCATGCGGGCACCGGATCCGGGCGCTGCACTGGCAAGCCTGTTTACGACAAACCTGACGTAAGCTGCGCTGCACCATCAGTCGGGTAACTATCTCCCCGACCACGATATAACAATAATGCTTCAATCAACCAAAAGGAGACCTTTATGAACTTCAGGAAACAACTGACAGGCGGTTTGAGCAGCCTGATTCTTTCAGCAGTCATGTCCGGCAGCCTGCTGGCAGCAGGTGTGGCAGAGTTTAACGACAAGGGAGAACTGCTGCTGCCGAAAAATTACCGTGAATGGGTGATGGTCGGTACCCAGGTAACACCTAACGAATTGAACGATGGCAAAGCACCCTTCACCGAAATCAGAACAGTCTATGTCGACCCGGAAAGCTATGCTCACTGGAAAAAAACCGGTGAATTCAGAGATGGGACGGTAACTGTAAAAGAACTGGTCAGCGTCGGCGACCGTAAAGGCCCAGGCAGTGGAAACGGCTACTTCATGGGTGACTATATCGGGCTCGAGGCATCGGTCAAGGATTCACAACGCTTTGCAAACGAGCCGGGAAACTGGGCTTTTTATATTTTCTATGTTCCTGACACGCCGCTGGTTGCTGCAGCCAAAAATCTGCCCACAGCGGAATGTGCTGCCTGCCACAAGGAAAATGCGAAGACAGACATGGTCTTCACACAATTTTATCCTGTGTTACGTGCCGCCAAAGCAACCGGTGAATCCGGTGTAGTCGCGCCCAAGTAAATAACAGATACAAATTTGGCAAGCAGCAGGAGTATTGCGGTAACCCGATAGTTGCGTTACCGCAGCGAAATACTCCTGTTTTTTCTCCCTCGTTTTCCCCGCAGCTACGGCCAGTTACAGCCTGGTGATAAAATGCTGGCACTATGGCCAACATTACCATCCGCGAATTTCCTGCTCACGCATACGAAATACTCAGTGCACATGGTTTTCCGTCCGTACTTGCACGCATTTTTGCAGCGCGCGGAATAAATCATCCTGAACAACTCGAAACGACATTTGCCCGTATGGCATCGTTCGAGCAATTAAAGAACATCCAACGGATCGCCGTGTTACTGGCCGATGCCATTGCCGCGAAAAAACGTTTGCTCGTCATCGCTGATTACGACACTGACGGCGCCACTGCTTGTGCCGTTGCCCTGCGCGCGTTACGCCAGTTTGGTGCCATGGTGGAATACCTCGTACCTAACCGTTTTGAATACGGCTATGGATTGACGCCGGAAATCGTGCGCCTGGCAGCAGATCAGGTTCCTCCTCCCGATATTCTGATCACGGTGGATAATGGTATCGCCAGTGTGGAAGGCGTAGAGGAAGCCAACCGGCTGGGGATGCAGGTATTCATCACCGATCATCATTTGCCGGGTGACCGGCTGCCGGATGCAGCCGTCATCGTCAATCCCAACCAGCCGGGATGCAGCTTTCCCGATAAACATATTGCCGGAGTCGGCGTGATCTTTTATGTCATGCTGGCGTTGCGAGCGGAATTACGTGAACGAAGCGCTTTCACAGCGACCGGCAAAGAACCCAATCTCGCCAGTCTGCTCGATCTGGTCGCATTGGGTACCGTTGCCGATGTAGTCAGGCTGGAGGGAACCAACCGTATCCTGGTGCAGCAGGGGTTGCAGCGTATCCGCAACGGTTACTGCTGTGCCGGTATTCATGCCTTATTCAAAGCCGCCGGACGGGATTTCAGCCGCGTCACCACGTATGAACTGGGATTTATTCTTGCGCCCAGATTGAATGCTGCCGGGCGACTGGATGATATGTCACTGGGAATCGAATGTCTGCTGACCGAGGATGAATCCCATGCCCTGCGCCTGGCCAGCGAGCTGGATGAACTGAACCGCCAACGACGTGAAATCGAGTCAGGCATGCGGGATGAAGCCATGGATAAACTGGACGACGTGATCGATCTCCTGAACCAGTCCGATACGCCGGCAGATAACGGGAAACAATCCGTATACAGCCTGTGTCTGTACGATCCGGCCTGGCATCAGGGAGTCATCGGCCTGATTGCTTCGCGCGTCAAGGACAGGCTGCACCGGCCGGTCATCATTTTTGCGCAAGGTAACGAGGGTGAAATCAAGGGCTCAGGTAGATCGATCCCTGGTTTGCATCTGCGTGATGCGCTGGATCTGGTCGCAAAACGTTACCCGGGATTGATCGTCAAATTTGGCGGCCATGCCATGGCTGCCGGTCTGACAGTGTACGAACAGCATTTCGAACAATTTCGTACCGCATTCGAGCAGGTAGCGCAATCATTGCTGACCCCTGCAGATCTGATACAGGTGATCGAAACCGATGGTGAGCTGGCAGAAACAGACCTGACTCTGGAGCTGGCACAGTATCTGACGAATCAGGTCTGGGGGCAGGGATTCCCCGAACCAAGTTTCAATGGCTGTTTCCGGGTCGAAAATCAGCGTATCGTCGGGGAAAAACATCTGAAATTGAAACTGCGGAAAACCGGTGCTGCACAGGTGTACGATGGCATTCTGTTTTTTCATACCGAGCGGCTGCCCACTGAGATCGATGCCGTCTACCGGGTGCAGATAAACGAATACAACGGAAGCACCCGCATGCAATTATTATTGGAACACTGGTTTGAATCCGGCCAGGCACACTATGGATGATCTGTTTCTTCTTGAACAGGAGCGGGGCTATCTGGCTCAATTTGCCACCAGCCTGGCAATCGGGTTGCTGATCGGCCTGGAGCGCGAACGCAGCCCGGCTGCCAAAGCAGGATTGCGTACTTTTGCGCTGGTCGCCATGTTTGGTACGCTAACCGCGATGCTATCCCACAAGGCACAAACTCCCTGGTTGCTGATCAGTGGCTTATTACTGGTCGGAATCATGGTGATTGCCTCTTATCGGGATAAACGGGATTTGCCGGAAGATCCGGGCACCACCACGGTAACCGCAGTACTGATCTGCTACGGGCTGGGCGCGATGGTGTGGTATGAAGAATCGACGCTGGCTGTCATGCTGGCGATCATCACAACCATCCTGCTTTATTTCAAAACCGAACTGCAGGGAATCACACAAAACCTGACTCGCAAGGATCTGATCTCGATACTGCAGTTTGCGGTACTCAGCTTTATCATCCTGCCGATTCTGCCCGACAGGAATTATGGTCCTTTCGATGCATTCAATCCTCATCAGATCTGGCTGATGATCGTGCTGATCTCGGGAGTCAGCCTGGTGGGCTACATTGCACTGCGTTTCATCGGCCAGCGTTACGGTGCAGTACTGCTGGGTGTATTGGGCGGACTGGTTTCCAGCACTGCCACCACGCTGGTATTCACACGCCGCAACGGGGATAGACCTGATATCACCAATCTGGCTGTTGTCGTGATTTTACTGGCCAATCTGGTCGTACTGGTCCGACTTGCTTTGATTACCGAAGTAATTTCACCTGTGATTTTTCCTTATCTCCTGCCGGTTCTGGGAGGTGGGCTTTTTCTGGGATTGATCACTTCGCTGTTCTGGTGGCGTGAATTCAGCCAGCAGCAGATCATTCCCATGCCGGATACGAAAAATCCGGCGGAGCTGACTACTGCCATGGGATTTGGCCTGCTTTATGCAGCGGTGCTGTTCCTCAGCGGGTGGCTGTCGGACATTGCCGGCAGCAGCGGGTTGTACGCCGTGGCGATCATTTCCGGACTGACCAACGTGGATGCGATCACGCTGAGCAGCCTGCGTTTGCATGGGCTGGGCAAGCTGGAAATCGTAGAAGTGGTTACCGCTATCACACTCGGGGTCATTGCCAATCTGATTTTCAAGCTGGGACTGATCTTTTTCACTGGTAACAACGTACTGGCCAGGCGATGCTTCCTGGGAACGGTAGCCATCATTATCGGTCTGGCGGGCGCACTTTCCACAGCGTCATATCTGTCCTATTTCTGAACAATTAACACTCTGTTCGCAAAATCATGTCATCCAAACTCAATCCACTTTCTTCGGAATCGCTGCCACGTTACACCGGTCTGGAAGGTTCCAGTGATGCCTGTGCCCTGGCGCGGCTGGCAAACCGGAATCCGGCTGGGCAGTTACTGGCGGTCATCACAGCCAGTGCACTGGATGCACAAAGATTGCTCGAGGAAATTCCCTTTTTCGCGCCCGATTTGCGCGTGAGCCTGTTGCCGGACTGGGAAACGCTGCCTTACGATATTTTTTCACCTCACCAGGATTTGATTTCGGAACGTCTGGCTACTTTTTACCAGATTGCACACAACGCCTGCGATGTCCTGATCATTCCGGTTACGACCGCGTTGTACCGGATGCCGCCGCGAGAATTTCTGGCGGCACATTCATTCTTCGTCAACCAGGGCAGCACGCTGGATCTGCAGTCATTTCGCAGTCAGATGTCACTGGCGGGCTATTCTCATGTATCGCAGGTGCTTTCACCGGGAGAATACAGTATCCGCGGGGGACTGATCGACCTGTTCCCGATGGGCAGCCCGCTGCCTTATCGTATCGATCTGTTCGACGATGAAATCGAATCGATACGCACTTTTGATGTCGATACGCAGCGCAGTATCTATCCGGTCAAGGAGATCCGGCTGCTGCCGGCGCGGGAATTTCCACTCGACGATAACGGGCGCAGCCGATTCCGCACCGGATTCCGGGAAAAATTCGAGGGCGATCCCACACGCTGCAGGCTTTACCAGGAAATCAGCAAGGGCAATATTCCCGCCGGAATCGAATATTATCTGCCGCTTTTTTTCGAACAGACGGCCACGCTGTTCGATTACCTGGCGCAGCATTCCACAGTGTGTCTGCACGGGGAGATCACACCAGCCATCGAAAATTTCTGGCAGGATACCCGTTCACGCTATCAGTTGATGCGCAATGATCCGGATCGGCCTTTGCTTCCTCCGATGGATCTGTTTCTGCCGGAAGATCAGTTTTACGGCTACCTCAAATCATACAAACGAATAGAAATGCATACCGGGCAACAGGTAAAGACCGATGAGCCTTTTGCCCGTTCCCTTCCACCTGTACGCGTGGATCGTCGCGCTTCCAACCCGATCGAGCAGCTGACCGCTTTTGTCCATACATTTACGCAAAAGGGCGGACGGGTTTTACTACTGGCAGAAAGTATGGGGCGACGCGAGCTGATGGCGGAATACCTGCGCGAATATGGCCTGAAACTGAAACTCTGCGAGGATTTTGCTGCATTTCAGTCAGACACTGCCTCTTGCATGCTCAGTGTGGCTTCCCTGCACAGCGGTTTTATCCTTGCTGCTGAAAACCTGGCGCTGGTTACCGAAAACGAGCTGTATGCCACGCATGTACGCGGACAGCGTACACGTGATGCACGCAAGACTGTTTCGGCCGATTCCATTTTGCGTGATCTGTCCGAAATCAAGCCCGGCAGTCCGGTGGTACATGAACAGCACGGTATCGGGCGTTATCTCGGGCTGGTCAACATGAATATGGGTGAGGATGATTCAGGCCAGTCCAGTGAATTTCTCGCTCTGGAATACCAGGGGGGAGATAAGCTGTATGTGCCGGTCACACAGCTTCATCTCATCAGCCGTTACAGTGGTGCCGCACCGGAAGCAGCCCCGCTGCACAAACTGGGAAGTGGCCAATGGGAAAAGGCCAAGCGCAAAGCGATGCAGCAGGTACGCGATACTGCCGCTGAACTGTTGAACCTGTATGCGCAACGCGCTGCCCGCAAAGGCCATATATTCCGGTTCAACCAGCATGATTACAATGCTTTTGCCGATGGTTTCGGTTTCGAGGAAACACCAGACCAAGCCACTGCCATCAATGCAGTCATTCAGGATATGGTGTCCGGCAAATCGATGGATCGGCTGATTTGTGGTGATGTCGGCTTCGGCAAAACAGAAGTTGCCCTGCGGGCAGCTTTTGTTGCAGTCACCGATGGCAAGCAGGTAGCCGTACTGGTTCCCACCACACTGCTGGCAGAACAGCATTATCAGAATTTCTCTGATCGTTTCGGGCTGATTGCTGATCAATGGCCGGTAAAAATTGCCGAGCTTTCACGTTTCCGTTCAGCTCGGGAACAGGCCGAAGCGCTGCAAAGCCTGGCGCAGGGGACAACTGACATCATCATCGGTACACACAAACTGATTCAGGATAAGGTCAAATTCAAAAACCTGGGACTGGTCATCATCGATGAAGAACATCGTTTCGGAGTGCGTCAGAAAGAACAGCTCAAAAAACTGCGTGCCGAAGTGGATGTACTGACGCTGACCGCAACACCCATCCCGCGCACGCTGGCGATGTCACTCGAAGGCCTCAGAGATTTTTCGGTGATTGCCACTGCACCCCAGCGACGCCTGGCGATCCGGACATTCGTACACCCTTACTCGGAAGGAATCATCCGCGAAGCCTGTCTGCGTGAACTGAAACGCGGCGGGCAGATCTATTTTCTTTACAATGAAGTCAGCACCATTCAGAACATGTATACCAGATTGACCACGCTGCTGCCGGAAGCAAGAATAAACATTGCGCACGGGCAAATGCGGGAAAGTGAACTGGAACATGTCATGCGTGATTTCTACCAGCAGCGTTTCAATCTGCTGCTGTGTACGACCATCATTGAAACAGGGATAGACATTCCCACCGCCAACACTATCATCATCCATCGTGCCGATAAGTTCGGGCTGGCACAGTTGCACCAGTTACGCGGCAGAGTCGGCCGTTCGCACCACCAGGCGTATGCCTATCTGCTGACACCACCGGAAAAAGCAGCACTGACCACGCAGGCAACCAGGCGTCTGGAAGCTATTCAGGCGATGGAAGAGCTCGGCTCCGGGTTTTATCTGGCCATGCACGATCTGGAAATTCGCGGTGCGGGCGCGGTATTAGGTGACTCACAAAGTGGCGAAATGCAGGAAGTAGGGTTCAGCCTTTACAGTTCACTGCTGGACGCAGCAATCAAATCACTGAAAGCCGGTCATGAACCGGATATGCAGCAACCCCTGGGAGTTTCCACAGAAATCAGATTGCATGTACCGGCGCTATTGCCAGAAAGTTACTGTGGCGATATCCATGAGCGATTGATTCTGTACAAACGCATGGCGGGTTGCAGTGATGAAACAGAACTGGACGAGATTCACCAGGAGCTGATCGACCGCTTTGGTCTGTTACCTGATCCTGCCCGCGCGTTACTGGACAGTCATCGGCTGCGCATCGAAGCCAGGCAGCTGGGCATTACCCGTATCGATGCCGGACCAGACAACATTCAGTTGCAATTTGTACCAGAACCCCCGATCGAAGCCATAAAAATCATTCAGCTCATTCAGAGCAGCAAGGAATACAGCCTGTCAGGGCCTGACCGCCTGAGCGTCCGGCTGCAAATACCGGATGTTGGCGAACGCGTCAAAAAAATCAAAAAACTGATGACGTTACTGAAAAACTGAGAAACCGGCAGGTAATAGTCGATTTACCCGTAGGTAGTTTCTTTATCGAAATCCTGCCAGATATAAGGTGGACGAACAGTCGGTTGGGTAGGAATAAAGAAGGTTGCGGCATCCAGCACACCGAACACGGTACGGCCAATCGTATGCATGATGCCGGTCACGAGGCCGACAGTCAGCCCGTAAGCAGGCCCGTCGCGCCGGCTGGTAAGAATCACGGTTTTAGGAAGTTCGATAACACCGGTTACAGCGTTGGCAATACCGTTGACCAGCTTCTCACTCGCTGCGACCGGGTAGCTCTGTGGCATATTACGCTGTGCCATAGTGGTTTGTGGCAATACGCAAAACAAAATCAGAAAAACAACCTGTGTAATTGAAGTTTTCATTATTGGCGTCTCCTTGATCTTATTTTGGCAACAGTGAGTCTGGTCAGCGTTCCAATTTATCCAGTTTGTCTGTAACGGAGGCCCATTCATCTGCATCCGGCAGTGCATCTTTTTTCTCGATGATTGGATCCCAGATTTTTGACAATTCTGCATTGAGTGCAATGAACTGACGCTGATCTTCGGGGACATCATCCTCTGCATAAATGGCTTCCACCGGACATTCTGCCACACACAACGTGCAGTCGATACATTCATCCGGATCGATCACCAAAAAATTGGGGCCTTCACGGAAGCAATCCACGGGACATACGTCTACGCAATCAGTGTATTTACATTTAATACAACTTTCAGTTACTACATAAGTCATGATGATATTCCTTGAGTGACACTTTCTGAAAGAAACTTACAATTCTATCAGAATCTCGATAAATTCTGCTACACACCGGGAGTGTGTGTTATCCGCGTGACGCCGCTTTGGCTTCAAAGAGTGTTGTTTGTGCCAGCCTTCTGGTATCAGACATGCTGCGTTGCACGAGATTTATTCAATGAGGGTCAGAAACGGTAAAACCCGGGCATTGCCTGAAGCCCTGGTGCCCGGGGCCGGAATCGAACCGGCACGGACGTTAATGTCCGAGGGATTTTAAGTCCCTTGTGTCTACCAATTTCACCACCCGGGCAATTACGAAGTTGAAACTGTCAATATGGAGGCGGGGGTCGGAATCGAACCGGCGTAGACGGCTTTGCAGGCCGCTGCATAACCACTCTGCCACCCCGCCGTGAACTGTTTGGATGACGCCACCTGCTCTGCGGCGCCAAAGCATGAAAATTTGACGTGGATTGAAAATATCGGAGGATATAGCATAAAACTGGAGCGGGAAACGAGTCTCGAACTCGCGACCTCAACCTTGGCAAGGTTGCGCTCTACCAACTGAGCTATTCCCGCAAACGATACCAGACCAAACCGGATTCGCCTCTCGACAGACGGGTGATTATAGAGACCCTTCCGATTTTGTCAAGAATAATGGCTCCGGTAATAATTGTTTCGATTGATATGGGGTCGGACCAGGTTCCCGTATCCTCAAAATGATTCATTCTTTCCGAGATAACGCCATTTGCCTTCCGGCAGATCAGCCAGTCTGATTTGACCAATCCGCACGCGTTTCAGTCCGGTCACGTTCAATCCGACCAGTTCGCACATCCGCCGGATCTGCCGCTTTTTTCCTTCCTGTAAAATAAAACGCAACTGATCCTGGTTTAAGCGGCTTACCCTGGCGGGTTTCAATGCCTGGCCATCGAGCTGCAAGCCGTGGTTGAGCAACGCCAATCCCTCCCGTGTCAAATTACCGCTTACCCGTACCAGGTATTCCTTTTCGATTTGCGAATATTCTCCGATCAATTGTTTGGCAATGCGACCATCCTGGGTAAACACCAACAATCCTTGTGAGTCGATATCCAGCCGGCCAGCCGGTGCGATATTTTTGAGGTGCTGTGGTACAAACCTCAAAGACGAACGATCCTGATGAAAGTGGGAATCATTATTGACAAGACTGATAGCGGATTTGTAGCCAGGTTCGGGCTGGCCGGATACATAACCGACCGGTTTGTTCAGTAAAATCGTCACCTGCTGGTTCTGTCTGATCTGGGCTGCTCGATCGAGCACGATTTCCTGCCAGGGATAAATCTTCGTCCCCAGTTCACGAACCGGCTGACCATCTACATACACCGAGCCCTGCTCGATGTAAACATCTGCTTCCCTGCGTGAACATATCCCCCGGGCGGACATCAGTTTGGACAGGCGAACTTTTTCCATCGGTGAGAAAAACCTGGAAACAACGGTTTATAACGTCATATATGAACGATTTACCTGCTCTGATCCCGTACAGGCAGCCGCCAGATAAACGTAAACAAAATCATGGCCAGCAAGGCCAGCATACCTTTCAACCACCAGGAAGAAACGATCAAAATCGAGCTCCCGAAAGACAGCGCCATCACCAGATACGCCCAGCGCTTGACGTGGCGCGCCACGCTGCGGTACTCACACCATTCCCGGATGATCGGACCGGCAATACGATGGTTGAGTAAATAGCTGTGGAAACGCTCGGAGCTGCGTGCAAAACAACCGGCCGCCAGTAAAATGAAAGGGGTCGTCGGTAATATCGGCAGAAATATGCCCAATATGCCCATGAACAGGGCTGTCATGCCTATACTCAGGTACAGCCAGCGCATGACGGGTGAATCATGCAGCTGAAGCAGGTGAATGTTTTCCTCTGGCCGGTTCACTGTTCCATCAGGCTCTATTGACATGACAATCCCCCGGTAAACTGCCTAAATATCGATATTCCTTGCACGCAGGGCATTGCTTTCGATGAATGCCCGGCGAGGCTCGACTACATCCCCCATCAGGGTAGTAAAAATTTCATCGGTCAGGATACTGTCCTCGATCTGCGCACGCAACAGACGGCGATTGCCCGGATCCATGGTAGTTTCCCACAACTGCTCCGGATTCATTTCACCCAGCCCCTTGTAACGCTGAATGGTAATGCCTTTTTTCGTTTCTTCCAGCAGCCATTCCAGCGCTTCCTTGAATTCTCGAACAGATATTTCCTGCTCACCTCGCTTGACTTTTGCTCCTTCTCCAATCAGACCATGCAATATCTGCGCAGCCTGCCTGATTCTGGCGAAGTCACCACTTTGCAGAAAATCATCGTCCAGATAACTGGTACGCAGATTGCCGTGTTGTTTACGAATGATCTTGAGGCGATAGCGCTCAAAATTCTCATCGTACTCGGCAAGAATTTCGACATCATCCAGCAAAATGGCCAGTCTGGCAGCACTGTCCCTGGCACTGGTTTCAGAGCTCAGGTCGATATCCGGCTGTTTGAGCAGCGCATACATGACCGTACGATCGATCAGGCGGCTCATCCGTTCAATCACCGTTTCCGCCAGAAGATATTCATCTGCAATTCTGGCCAGCGCTTCACCGGTGATCGGCGGATTATTCGCCCCGGTATGCAGTTCTGCACCCACCAAAGCCAGGCCGAGTATGTAATGCTTGAGTTCGTAATCATCTTTCAGATAACGCTCCTGTTTGCCATGCTTGATTTTGTACAGAGGAGGCTGTGCGATATAAATATGCCCGCGTTCGATCAGCTCAGGCATTTGCCGATAGAAAAAGGTCAGCAGCAAGGTGCGAATATGTGACCCGTCCACGTCGGCGTCAGTCATGATGATGATACGGTGATAGCGCAGTTTGTCTGGATTGTATTCATCCTTGCCGATACCGGTTCCCAGTGCCGTTATCAGCGACACGATCTCCTGAGAAGAAATCAGTTTGTCGAAACGGGATTTTTCAACGTTAAGTATTTTTCCCTTGAGTGGCATGATGGCTTGGAATTTTCGATCACGTCCCTGCTTGGCGGAACCACCGGCAGAATCACCCTCCACCAGATAGAGCTCACATAATTTAGGGTCTTTTTCCTGACAGTCTGCCAGTTTTCCAGGCAAACCCATGCTGTCCAGTACACCTTTTCTACGAGTCAGCTCACGAGCTTTTCTGGCGGCTTCCCGTGCTCTGGCGGCTTCGATGATCTTGTTGCAGATGGTTTTAGCTTCGTTTGGATTTTCCAGCAGGAAATCTGAAAGCTTCTGCACGACGATTTCCTCGACTGCCGGGCGTACTTCCGATGACACCAGTTTTTCCTTGGTCTGGGAAGAAAACTTGGGTTCGAACAGCTTGACTGACAGAACGCAGGTTATTCCTTCACGCATATCATCGCCAGTCGTATCAACCTTGGCCTTTTTGGCCAGTTCATTTTTTTCGATGTAATTATTGAGTGTCCGTGTCATGGCCGCACGCAGCCCAGTCAGATGAGTACCGCCATCCTTTTGTGGAATGTTGTTGGTGAAGCACAGCACCTGTTCGGCATAACTGTCATTCCACTGCATTGCAATTTCGACGGTGATATTGTCTTTCAGACCTTTGGCATAAAAAATACTGGGATGCAGCACGGTTTTGCTGCGGTTGATGTATTCGACGAAATTGCGGATACCTCCGGTGAAGGCAAAAACTTCTTCCCGGTCATCGCGCTGGTCGGCCAGCCTGATCTTGATGCCATGGTTGAGAAAGGAGAGCTCACGCAACCGCTTGGCAAAAATATCGTAATGATAGGTAATATCGCCAAAGACTGACTGGCTGGCGAGAAAATGGACTTCGGTCCCGTGTTTTTCAGTCTGGCCGGTCACTTTCAGGGGAGCAACGGCAACACCTTCCCGGAACTCCATCTGGTAAACATTGCCGTTGCGGCGAATGGTCAGGCGCAGCCATTCGGACAGAGCATTTACCACAGAAACTCCCACACCGTGCAACCCGCCGGACACCTTGTAGGAATTGTCATCAAATTTTCCGCCTGCGTGCAACTCTGTCATGACGATTTCAGCTGCTGAACGTTTCAGTTCATCATCCTGTTTGATGTCAGTAGGAATACCACGACCGTTGTCATGAATGCTGACAGAATTGTCAGCGTGAATGATGACAGAGATATCATCGCAATAGCCGGCCAGGGCTTCATCAATGGCATTGTCGACTACCTCGAATACCATGTGATGCAGACCGGTACCGTCGCTGGTATCACCGATGTACATTCCGGGGCGTTTGCGTACAGCATCCAACCCTTTCAGAATTTTGATGCTGTCCGAGTTGTAGTCGCGATGGCTGTTATCAGTTTTTTTGGCAGATTCGGGTTGATTTGTGTTCATGCTTGCAGTTTTCTCTCTCGTAATTCCGGTAAGGCAGCTAAATGTGAATTATTCACGCATCGGCATCAAAACATGCTTGAACTGCTCGTCATCCGGCAATGTGATCAGAATGGCGCTTTGCATGCTCTCGAACGAACACCTGATCTGTTCGCTGTCCAGGTTGTTTAGCACTTCCATCAGGTAAACGATGTTGAAACTGGTGTCGATCGTCTCATTCGAATAAACGATGTCTATTTCTTCCTGTGCTTCCTCCTGCTCCTTGTTTTTGGCTGAAATGTTCAGTTTTCCGTTGGTAATGTTCAGATGGACGTTGCGAAACAGATCGTTGCTGCTGGAAATGATCGCGGTACGCTGGAGTGCATGGAGGAAATCAAGCCGGTTGACGTCAAATTGGAACACGCTGGTTTGCGGAATTGCGCGTCTGAAATCGAGAAATTTTCCTGAAATCACCTTTGAGACCAGCACAGCATCCGAAAAACGAAAGCATACCTTTTTCGGGTAAATCTCGACGATGACCGGTTTATCGCTGTCTTCCAGTTGTCTGATCAGTTCCAGTACCGTCTTACGCGGAACGATGGTTTCGGATTTTTCGAAATTTCCGTCCAGATCGATCGAGGTTATCCCCAGCCTGTGAGTGTCGGTAGCCACCAGCGTCAATTTATTGTCCTCGATCAGTAACAGCAGTCCGTTCAGGTAATAACGCAAATCCTGCTGCGCCATGGCATGTGCCACCCGTTGCAGATGTTTTTTGAGAACTCGCTGTGCCAATGTGTATGTCGCACTGCAAGGCTCACTGTCGCGGATCATCCTTGGAAAGTCTTCTGCCGGAAGCAGTTGCAGACTGAAGCGGCTTTTTCCGGAAACGATCTGTAAGCGGTTTTCTGACCGGGTCAGTTCGATAGCTGCGCCCGATGGCAGTGCGCGCAATATGTCCTGCAGTTTTCTGACAGAAACGGTTGTCTGCAAGGCACCCTGGTTTTCCAGTTCAGGAATATTGGAAGTTGCTTCGGCTTCTATCTCCAGATCGGTAGTAACCAGTGTCAGTTGTCCGTTCCTGATTTCGATCAGGGTATTCGAGAGTATCGGCAGGGTATGCCTGCGTTCCACAATGCCGCTGACTGTCTGCAGCGGTTTGAACAGCAGATCCCGGTCGGTTATTGTTAATTTCATTTAATTAAAAGATTAAATAATAGTTAATCAGCGAGATAAATCGGAACAAGTAAAAAAATATCTTATGTATTATATAGTTACATTAATGATTAGTCTTGTATGGTTTCGGTATGGCCTGTGGATGAATTGTGGATGAAATTTTTCAGTCGGAATTTTATTCAGGTTATCCACAAATCATTCAGTTTTTTTACAGTAGGGTGTCATCCACGCAGGATGTGCATCAATGCGTTGAAATCCCGGTTTATTCCGGGGTCAGAAGTACGTAATTCGATAATTTTCCGGTGGGCGTGCAGTACGGTGGTGTGATCTCTTCCACCAAAGGCTTCACCGATATCCGGCAAACTCAGTTGTGTCAGTTCCTTGGCAATCGCCATTGCTACTTGCCGGGGACGGACGATGGTCCGGACACGTTTCTTCGAATACATGTCGGCCACTTTGATTTTGTAGTAATCCGCTACGGTTTTTTGAATGTTTTCAATCGAAATCTGCCGGTTCTGGATTGCCAGCAGATCTTTTAACGCCTCTTTGGCCAGGTCGAGAGAAATCGAATGACCGGTAAAGCGCGAAAATGCCAGAACCCGCTTCAGCGCACCTTCCAGTTCGCGCACGTTGGAACGGATATACTTGGCGATAAAAAAGGCAGTATTTTCGTCCAGCTCGATTTTTTCAGCGAGTGCTTTTTTCAGCAGAATGGCCACGCGCATTTCCAGTTCAGGAGGTTCGATTGCTACGGTCAACCCCCAGCCGAATCTCGATACCAGCCGTTCTTCCAGTCCGGAGATCTCCTTCGGGTAACAATCCGAAGTAATGATCACCTGCTTGTGGGCTTCGATCAGTGCGTTGAAAGCGTAAAAGAATTCTTCCTGTGTCCGGTTTTTACCGCTGAAAAACTGGACATCATCCACCAGCAGCAGATCGAGCGAGTGATAGTAAAGTTTGAATTTGTCGAACGATTTATGCTGATAGGCACTGACCACGTCTGATACGTATTTTTCGGCATGGACGTAACGGATTTTGGCATCTGCATCCAGCTCCAGCACATAATTGCCAATTGCCTGCATCAGATGAGTTTTACCCAGTCCAACGCCACCGTAAATGAACAGAGGGTTGTAGGCGATACCTGGCCGTTCTGCCACCTGAATGGCACCTGCACGCGCCAGTTGATTGGCTTTACCGGTAACGAACGCATCAAAGGTAAAACTGGCGTTGAGCTGACTGGGGTTGGTTTTTCTGCTTGTGACACCTTGTGTTTTTTCCGCTGCTGGTTTTTTGTCCTCTCTGTTTTTCTGCGCTGAGGTCCTGGCTGTCTGAGCTTCGCTTTCGGCTGGTTCCCGCAATTCCAGCCTGAAGCTGATTCTTTCGTTGAAATGATCCTGCGCCATTTCGTCGATACGGGTAACGAAATTATCCTTGATCCACTGCAGCACGAAACGGTTGGGTGCAATCAGGATCAGCGTGTTTTTCTCATCCGGACAGACTTCCAGCTTGAGCGGCTTGATCCAGGTATTGAATTGCTGTCCGTTCAATTCCTGCCTGAAATGCTTGAGACAGAAATGCCAGAAAGTTTCTATTTTCTGCATGACGTATAGATGAAATGAGCTTGAATGCCGAAAAATATTTCGGAAAACACGGAAAAATCTGGAGGAAAAACAAATAGTTAATTGTGACTGAAAAGCAAACGGTTTTATCTTTGAGTGGGTGCAGGCTCCGCTTACCTGCCGAATGAGTAGTATAATGAAGTTTTCTGCAGAAGGTTGTCTTATTGCATACCATCTGTTTTGCCATATTAGAATCGTTTTAAATACAATTATTGATCTCATTATCAGTTGATGGTTTTCGGATTCACCCTCTGTTTCTGCTTTATGAATTCGGGCAAGGTATGTTAAAAAGTAGCTTCACGAAAAATCTTTAAAAATTTCTCCGGATCCGGAGAAAAATCCATCCGATTGATGACCCCTTTACACCAGAAATCCAGGAAAGCTTTCTTATCGTTTGATCAAGGCGTTAGCGAGTTTCGACTCAACTATTTGGCTATTGCACAGTATCTGGTCTTTTTCTGTTTTGCACTCACTGTTCTGTCTGCTGCTGCGGAAAACCGGCCTGTAGCGGTCAGTGCAGATGCAATACGTGAGCAGCTGGCAAAAAACGCCTGGGAGGGAGTGAATGAAGCGGAACTGATAAAGCTGCGGCATTTTTACGCACAACGCGACTATCAGCCGGTCTGGGCTCTGAAAGAAGATTCTGGTGTATTACTGGATACAGCACTGACCTTTATCGGACGAGCCGATGAAGAGGGCTTGGCAAGCAGTGATTACCATATCGAAACGTTACGCCGGTGGCGTGCGGAATCTCCCGATCAGGTTTCTCTTCCGCTCGAACTGGGTACGACCCGGTCCCTGCTGGCGCTGGTACATGACTTGTCCAATGGCCGGCTGACGGCTACCTTGGCTGATCCCGACTGGTACGTTCCACAGCGACGGCTCGACCCGGTGAATTTCCTGCAGCAAAGTATTGCTTCCGTGGATTCAGCAGAACAACTGGAACAGGTGCTGGCGAGCTTGCCACCCAATATGCCGCAATATCACACGCTCAAACGGTTGCTGGTCAGGTTGCGTATTCTGGTTGCTGCCGGTACGGTATGGACGCGAATACCGGATGATATTCCCTCGATTCATCCCCGAACCAGACACGCGGCCATCCCGTTGATCCGTCAGCGTATCAGGGAAGCGTACTCTGTTTTTGAAAAGCCGGAATATGACATCGCCAGTGACGACAGCGAGCTGTACGATGACCAACTGGAAACAGCGATCAAAGCCTTTCAGTATCAATATGGACTGAATACCGATGGTGTCGTCGGTAAAAATACCCGACGAGCCATGAACATGACAGCGGTCGAACATATTCAGCAGCTGCGCATTACACTTGAACGGCTGCGCTGGCTACCCAGGGAATTCAGCAATCGTTACATCCTGGTCAACATCGCCGGGTTCAATCTGGCGGCAATCCGGAATAATGTGCGCGTGCTGAACATGCGTATCGTGGTCGGGCGTGATTATCGCTCAACACCAAGTTTCAACAGCCGGATTTCGCACCTGGTTCTCAACCCGTACTGGAACGTACCCGCAAGTATCGCCAGTAAGGATTTGTTGCCAAAGCAGAAACACAATCCGGATTATTTCGTTTCCGAAGGGATTCGGGTGTTTTCCGATTATCATTACGAACTTGAGCTGGATCCCGATGCCATTGACTGGCACGCGTTCAGCCGGTCGTTTCCCTATGTTCTGCGGCAGGATCCCGGTAAAAGGAATGCGCTTGGCACGATCAAGTTCATGTTTCCCAATCCTTTCAGCATCTATCTGCACGATACCCCTTCGAAATCGTTGTTCCAGAGGGATATCCGCACCTTCAGCTCAGGCTGTATCCGTCTGGAAAAACCGATGCAACTGGCGGAATTCGTACTGGGGTCATCTTTTGAAAAAGCCAATATTCTGGAGAAAATCGATAGCGGTAAGACACAAACCGTGCATTTACCTGAACCGATTCCTGTTTATTTGTTGTATCTGACTGCCTGGAGTGACGGGCAGGGCGAAGTCCACTTTTCAGCCGATGTCTACGGGCGCGACAAACGGGCACTGGCTTATGCCCGCTGGTTGCAGCCGGAGCCGCACCTATCACAATCTTTTTAAATCTGGCACGACCATGGAGGATAACAATGTCCAAACTTATCATTACTGATAATCTGGAAATGCTCACTGAACAGGGTGCCACCCGCCGCCGGCTGCTGCAGGCCGGTCTGGGTGCCTGCGCACTGCTTGCCATGCCGGCAGCCAATGCGGCTTATTCCCGTGTTTATGAAAAACGGGTGTCTTTGCTGAACCTGCATACAGGTGAGCGAGTCAGAACCGCTTATTGGGAGCGGGGAAAATACATCCCCGAAGCGCTGCGAATGATTGAAAAAGTGTTACGTGATCATCGATCCGGCGATATTCACCGGATCGATCCGAGATTACTCGATCTGATGCAGCACTTGCATCACAAGACTGGAAATTCAAAAGAATTCCAAGTAGTTTCGGGATATCGCTCACCGGCCACCAATGCTGCTCTCTCGGTACAAAGTCATGGGGTAGCCAAGAACAGTCTGCACATGCAGGGCAAGGCAATCGACATCCGCCTGCCCGGTGTCCCGCTCCATGTTTTGCGCCGGGCAGCAATGTCGATGCATGCCGGCGGAGTTGGCTATTATCCGAAGTCGAATTTCATTCATATCGATACCGGCAATGTTCGCTACTGGTGACCATGGTTCTCTCGACCCTGAAACTGGCCGAGGGGTTGTATAAACTGGTTTACAACACGTTGATCGGTATTTTCAGATACACCCTACCGTTATCTTCGGCGGGCGGCATTTGTCCCGCCCGCACGTTGACCTGAACAGATGGCAGGATCAGCACCGGCATTTCCAGAGTAGCATCACGCGCGGTGCGCATCGCAACGAATCCGTCCTCGTTGATACCATCGTGCACATGAATGTTGTGTGCTCGTTGTTCAGCAACTGTACTCTCCCACTGTATCGGGCGATCGCCGGGCGGATAGTCGTGACACATGAACAGCCTCGTTTCCGGCGGATACTGATCCAGCAGTTTACGAATGGAACGATAAAGCTGCCGGGCATCCCCGCCAGGGAAATCAGCACGGGCCGTTCCCACATCCGGCATGAACATCGTATCGCCGATAAAAATCGCATCCCCAAACTGGTAGGCCATATCAGCCGGTGTATGTCCAGGCACAAAAATGGCCCTACCTTTCAGCTCACCTACTTCAAAGGTATCCCCATCGTCGAACAGATGATCGAACTGTGAGCCATCCGGCTGGAAATCCGGCCCCATGTTGAACAGTTTCTTGAATACCTGCTGCACGCCTGAAATCCGGCTGCCAATAGCGACTTTTCCACCCAGCTCCTGCTGAAGATAATGAGCAGAGGAAAGATGGTCGGCATGGGCATGAGTTTCGAGAATCCAGTCTACTGTCAGTTCTTTCGAATGTACAAATTTGATCAGCACATCGGCAGAATGATGCTTGGTTCTTCCGGACTTGGGGTCGTAGTCGAGCACCGGATCGATAATGGCGCAGTGCCCGCCTGGCTTGTCGAATACAACATAGCTGACCGTCCACGTAACTGGATCAAAGAATGCTTGGATATTAGGTTGCATCATCGGCTCCTTGAATTATTTATATTCGTACATTATACTATATAAAAAATAATATTGTTTATAAATATAATGTATTAGTATAATTTTATCTGTCAAGGAGAACATTTATGATCGACTGGCAATCATTTACCCCTGCCAGCGCATTCACCGGTGGCATGATCATTGGCCTGGCAACGGCTCTGCTGCTGCTCATCACAGGGCGAATCGCGGGAATATCCGGGATCATCGGCGGACTGGTCGAATTACGTAGAGGAGATTTTGCATGGCGAGCTGCCTTCGTCAGCGGATTATTGCTCGCCCCGTGGCTATGGCAGTGGCTGGGAGAATTACCGCCGGTTCACATTGAAACCAGCCATACTGTACTTGCGTTAGCCGGGCTGGCGGTCGGGATAGGAACCCGTTATGGTTCCGGCTGTACTAGCGGCCACGGTGTCTGCGGTCTGTCGCGGCTTTCACCGCGCTCGATGGTAGCGACAGTTTTGTTCATGATCATGGGGATGATGGTGGTTTACGTCGTTCGCCACTCCCTGAGTTGAAAACACATTCACTGAGAAAGGGAAAACATGCTCATACCGTTCACTGCGTTACTTTCCGGCCTGGTGTTTGGTCTGGGCCTGATACTGTCCGGCATGACCGATCCTGCAAAAGTGCTGTCTTTTCTGGATGTCGCCGGGCTATGGGACCCCTCGCTGATGTTTGTCATGCTGGGTGCGATAAGTATCGGGTTTTTCGCCTTCAGGGCAGCAAAACGGCGCGGCCGGACGCTGCTGTCCACACCGGTTCATCTGCCCGGAACCCGCACCGTCGATCTTCGCCTGATCCTGGGCAGTCTGTTGTTCGGTATGGGATGGGGGCTGGTTGGCATCTGTCCTGGTCCAGGGTTGGTTCTGGCAGCATCGGGTCATACTGGAGGTATCGTATTCGTGGTCGCCATGCTGCTGGGCATGTTCATTTTCGATCGGCTGGAAAAACACCATCAGTCAGATTCGAATGTAAACTATCGACAACCGGGAAATATTGAAAGAAAATGACGGACCAATATACGCAGCCGGATTTCTCGGTCATGGTGGAAAAAAAGGCTTCCGCAGCCAAAGCCTGCTCCATGCTAAAGATACTGGCCAATGAAGACCGGCTGCTGATCCTGTGTCAACTGATACAAGGAAAAAAAAATGTCGGCGAACTGGAACAGACACTTGGCATTCGGCAGCCCACCCTGTCACAGCAGCTCACTGTATTGCGTGATGAAAAACTCGTTTCTACCGAACGCCAAGGAAAATATATTTATTACAGCCTCGCCAGTCCGGAAGCGGTACAAATCATGAATACGCTGTTCAGTGTGTACTGTCAGAATGAGCATCATCATTCTCCGGATGACGTCACTCACAACGGCAGACAGTAAACGGTTCGGCTCCGTCCGGGGTTCGAATCCTGAATATGCTGCCTGCTATCATGCAGCCAGTATATTGTTACTGGCAGCCTCAGAAATTTCATCTCTAAACAAGGAGAAAGTACCATGAGTGTAGCTTCTGAAACAAACTGGAAAAAGCTGGATGAAAAAATAGCGATCTCAGGCCAGATCAGTGTGGACGATGTAGCAGCAATTGCTGCAGCCGGTTACAAATCCATCATTTGTAATCGCCCCGATGGAGAAGGAGGAGAACATCAGCCCGGTAGCACGGAGCTGGAAGAGGCAGCAAAAGCCGCGGGATTGCAATTTGCTTACTTACCGGTTGAAATCGGCCAGGTTTCAGATGAAAAATGCTCTGCCTTTCACCAGTTGATGGCAACCCTGCCCGGGCCGGTGCTGGCTTTCTGCAATTCGGGCAATCGCGCTCGCGCGTTGTACAGTCGTGACGTGGGTACAACCACCACGCCTGCTGAAACCATTTCTGCAGCTTGTGACTGGGAACATGAGGCAGCAGCTGTCACCGAAGCAGAGAGTGAGGCAGCCGGTGCCGCCGCAGCATCGGCTACGTCTTCCCGCGATGAAGCGGCAGGCAAATCGATCCCTGTTACACCAGCCTGCAACTGGGATAATGCTTTCGACATCGTGGTGGTGGGAGGCGGCTCAGCCGGCCTGGGGGTTACTGCCAGCCTGCTGCGCCGGCGTTCATCCCTGCGTATCGCCATCATCGAACCGAATGACAAACATTACTATCAACCTGCCTGGACACTGGTCGGTGGCGGTGCTTATGCGGTGGATCAAACCGTTCGTAATACGGCCGATGTCATTCCGCACGGCGCTGAGTGGATCAAGGCGGAAGTATCCGGATTTTCCCCGAATGACAATCTGGTTCATTTGGCCGATGGCCGCACCATTGGCTATCAGCAGCTGATCGTATGTCCCGGTATTCGTCTCGCCTGGGAAAAAATAGAAGGTATTCAGGAAACGCTCGGCAAGAACGGTGTCACCTCCAACTACCTATTCGATCTGGCACCGTACACCTGGTCACTGACACAACAGCTCAAAGGTGGCAAGGCGCTGTTTACACAACCTCCCATGCCGATCAAATGTGCCGGGGCACCGCAGAAAGCAATGTACTTGTCTTGTGATTACTGGCAGCGCCAGGGTGTTCTGGACAAAATCGAGGTCGAATTCGATTCGGCCGGGGCGGTACTGTTTGGCGTGGCCGATTTCGTTCCGCCGCTGATGGAATATGTCCGTAAATACCATGCCGATTTGGTATTCAATTCCAATCTGGTCAAAGTCAACGGCCCGGAAAAAATTGCTACCTTCGAAATCAAGAATGAAGCGGGGGAAGTTACGCGCGTGGATAAACCCTTCGATATGCTGCATGTCACACCACCCCAGGCAGCACCGGATTTCCTGCGTGATAGTCCGTTGGCAGATGCCAGTGGTTACTGTGAAGTTAACCCAAAAACGTTGCAACATACCCGTTTCGCTAATATTTTCTCTTTGGGTGATGCTTGTTCTTCTCCTAATACGAAAACGGCAGCGGCCGTCAGAAAACAGATTGTCATTGTCGCTGAGAACCTGCTGGCAGCGAAAGATGGTCGGGAATTCCATGCTGTTTACGATGGATACGGTGCCTGCCCGCTTACGGTTGAAAATGGCAAAGTGGTGCTGGCCGAATTTGGTTTCGGTGGAAAACTGCTGCCGACATTTCCGCTCAACCCGGCTGTTGCCAGAAAGCTCTACTGGTGGTTCAAAGTCAAACTTTTCCCGTGGCTGTACTGGGAAGGTATGCTGAAAGGGCGTGAATGGCTGACGCGTTCCACTGAAACCAAGTAATTTTTCATGGAAATCCAGTGGCTGGCGATATTGCCCAGTGTTTTTACCGGGCTCGTGCTGGGGCTGACCGGTTCAGGCGGCGCCATCATTGCTGTTCCGCTACTGGTTTTCGGCCTGCATACGACCATTGCGGAAGCTGCACCGATTGCCCTGCTGTCGATCGCTGTATCGGCAGCTGTTGCCACCTGTAACGCCTTCATGCAGGGAATCGTCCGTTACCGGGCAGCCGCTCTTATCGCGAGTACCGGTATGCTGGTCGCACCAGCCGGGATCTGGATTGCCCGGCAACTGCCAGATTCACTGCTGACGGTATTGTTTTCCGCTGTGCTGGCTTTTGCAGCCGGCTATATGTACCGCCAAGGCAAGCGATCCGCGCAGCCGGCACCGCCGGAAGAAGCTGCTTACCCGCCCTGTCAGCTCAGTCTGGAAAGTGGCCGTCTGATATGGACCATACCCTGTGCCAAAGGGTTGCTGTTTTCCGGAGTGGCAACCGGTTTTCTGTCCGGCCTGCTCGGGGTGGGAGGCGGGTTCATTACCATACCTGCGCTCAGGAAGGTATCGAATCTGCCCATGCAATCTCTGACGGCAACTGCACTTGCCATCACTACACTGATTTCTATCACCGGGGTCGTTTCGGCCACATCCATGGGCTTCATGAACTGGCCGCTTGCCCTGCCTTTTACTGTGGGAACGGTCATCGGCACGCTGACGGGCAGACGATATGCCCATCGTTTCGATGAAGCGAAGCTGCAATACGGCTTTGCCATTCTGGCCTGGTGCATCTCGCTTGGTATGATCGTCAAGGTGGTTTACTCCATCGATTTTTCCGCCCTTTCTTGACAATCCTGCTGCCCGGCAGGGAGAATCCAGCTAGCCCTGCTCGACAAAAGCAATTCGCTGATTCGTTTAATAACCTTTTCTGCTTGCTATGACCGAAAAGAGTGCACAGTCTGCAGACGAGAAATTCCGTATCGACAAATGGCTGTTTGCCGCCCGCTTTTACAAAACGCGTTCACAGGCTGCCGATGCGGTCGAACGCGGGCAGGTACAGGTCAACGGGATGCGAGCCAAGCCTTCCAGGATTCTGAATACGGGTGACCTGCTTGCTATTCGTATCGGGCCTTATCACTACTTGGTAAAAGTGCTGGCGTTGTCCAACCAGCGCAGATCCGCCACTGAAGCTCGCCTGCTTTATCAGGAAACGGAAGAAAGCCGGCAGGCGCGTGAGGCCGTGGCAGAAAACCTTAAATCGCAGCCGACCCCGCCGCATTACGCCGGTAAAGGCAGACCCACCAAACGTGCCCGGCGTGATCTGGAGCGTTTCATGAGCGAGAAATGATCTCGCACGCCCAGACACTGCTCAGGGAAATTTTCGGTTACAGCGAATTTCGCGGCCAGCAGGCCGAAATCATTACTCATGTGGTGAATGGAGATAGCTGCCTGGTACTGATGCCGACCGGCGGTGGCAAATCATTGTGCTACCAGATTCCTGCATTATTGAGAAAGGGTACGGCTATTGTCATTTCGCCACTGATTGCGCTGATGGAGAATCAGGTGGCCGTACTGTGCCGGCAGGGGGTGCGGGCAGTGTATCTCAATTCAGCGCTGACACCTGAAGCGGCGGCGGCTGTCGAACGGAGGATGCTGGCGGGAGAGTATGATCTGGTCTACGTTGCACCGGAAAGACTGTTGACCGTTCGGTTCCGTGCGCTGCTGCAGCGCATCCCCATCGCCCTGTTTGCCATTGATGAAGCGCATTGTGTTTCTCAGTGGGGGCATGATTTCCGGCCGGAATACGGCAAATTGTCGATTCTGCCGGAGAAATTTCCGCAAATACCGCGCATTGCCCTGACCGCCAGTGCCGATGCCAGAACGCGTGCGGATATCCTGCGTTGTCTCGATTTACACCAGGCCCGCTCCTTTATCAGTAGTTTCGATCGCCCCAACCTTTGCTACCGTATTACGGCCCGATCCAATAGCCGGATACAGTTGTTGAACTTCATCCGCAGCCAACATGCTGGAGAGGCTGGTATCGTTTATTGTCAATCCCGCAGAAAAGTCGAGGAAACAGCTGCCTGGCTCAATAGCAATCACATACCGGCACTTGCCTACCATGCCGGTATGGAAACCTCCATTCGCACCCGGCACCAGAAAAAATTTTTGCAGGGACATGGTATCGTGATGGTTGCCACTTCCGCATTCGGGCTGGGTATCGACAAATCGGACATACGTTTTGTCGCACATCTGGATTTACCTAAAAGTATCGAAAGCTATTATCAGGAAACCGGCCGTGCCGGGCGTGATGGTCTGCCGGCCAGTGCCTGGATGGTTTACGGGCCCGGCGACATCATCCGGCTGCGGTCCCAGACCGAATCCGGCACAGAACGGTTGCCTGCCCCGATCAGACAAGCGGCTGCTGCTCGACTGGATGCGCTGCTGGTGCTGTGTGAAACGACGGTTTGCCGCAGAAAGCCGCTACTCGACTATTTCGGTGAACCAACCGGTAGTCTGCCGTGCGGCAATTGTGATGCCTGCCTGGAAACGATACCCGTTCAGGATGTCACGATCGCTGCCCAGAAAGCATTGTCCTGCGTCTACCGGACGGGCCAGTGCTTTGGCATGGAATATCTGATCGATATCCTGTCCGGAAAACGAACAGATCGTGTCAGGCAATGGGGGCACGATTGCATCAGCACTTTTGGCATCGGCCATGAATTGAGTACCGAAGGGTGGCGTATCGTTTTCAGGCATCTGCTGGCGCTGGACTATCTTGTCGCCGGTGAGGATCGTGCTGGCGGAGAACGCATCGCCCTGCAGTTGACATCGGCAGCCAGGAGCGTGTTGCGTGGAGAGACCCGTATAAAACTTCGGCTTTCACATCATCACCATTCAGCGCCATACCAGCAGATTTCCACGGGTTTATCCGTACCATCGTCACGCTGCTAGGCCTTTAGCTGCGAACCACAAACAAAGTGTGGCGGGTAACGATTCAGTGTCCTTTGTTATATCTGACTGATTTGTTCCACGAGTTATGCAGCAAGTTGAAAGAAATTTTACGGATATTGCCAGGGTGTTGCAATAACGCAACATAATTTGGCTGTAAGAGCGTAAAAAGCTTGTTTAATGTTGCACAACAGATTCTGCTTGGGCACAATCCATTCAACCCTTCTGACCGGAAGGTAGGAAGCACGTAACACTTTCAGTCAGGTTGGAACAGAAGTAGCGAAGAATGTGGGAAGCACGGTATTACGATCTATCTTTATTGACCTAGGTTATTTTTCTTTAAGGAGAGTTTCAAATGAATAAAAGACTGATGGCACTGGCAGTGGCCGGCGCATTGGCAGCTCCGCTGGCAGCTTCAGCGGAAGGTACACATGTCACGATTTTCGGTCGCTTGCAGGCTGAATATGCAACTGTTGATATCGATGGATTCAATGCGCAAACTGCTGTAGCGGATGATGCGCTGCAATCGCGCTGGGGCCTGCAGATTGCTGAAGATCTGGGTGCAGGGTTACGTGCCATTGGCCGTATCGAGTACTCACTCAATCCCGGTGGTGGTGAGGATAGACACCTGGCTCGTGAGCAATGGGTAGGACTGGGTGGTGATCAATGGGGTGAACTGAAATTTGGTCGCGTTCAATCGGTACTCAAAGATTTTGCTGGTGGCCATACGATTGATCCATTTGCCTACACTAGTTTGCACGCAAACGGTAGTGGTGGCTTGATGGCTTCATCCGATAATGGTTATGGTTCAGGCGACCATGGTTTTGTCAACAGTGCCATACGTTTTGACTCACCGGTAGTGGAAGGTTTCTCCGTGGCCGGTTTGCTGATGCCGGGCGATGCGGACAAAAATGACCCAGCACGTATCAATGACCTAACATATGCCGGTGGTGAGAACGGTGAATGGGATTTCCAAGTTGCTGCCAAGTATAGCGGACAGTTTGATGCCGTTGGCGTGGATGTGTTTGGTGCTTACTCCAGAGATAATGTCAGTACTTTCCAAAAATCAGGAGCAGGATTCCTGGGTGCTGCACCTAAGGATGAGCAAATCTGGCGTGGTGGTGCAATCTTCAGCGTAGGAGATTTCCGTCTGCGTGGTCAGTATGAGCGTGTGTACAATGCCAATCCGTATGGTGGTGCAGCAAGTTGTACCCATGCATCCACTTTCGGTGATGCCGTTGGACCTTATAGCTTGGATGGTGGTCGCGGTCAGTGTAACTCCGCTATGAACCCGAACGGTAACGGTGATCTGTGGATTGCGGGTGCTGACTACACGATTGGTAATACCATGCTGATTGCACAAGGCGGTATGGCTACAGCGAAAAAGACTGGTGATTCAGTGAATCCATTCGTTGATCCATACTATGCGAAACGTAATGTCGAGAACATCACTGTCGGTGTGATTCATAATCTGAGCCGTCGTTCCAGCCTGTTTGGTGGTTACCAGCGCGTCTGGGTAAAGGATAGAAATGCTGCAGTCCTTGGTATGGGCGACGCTGATCGTAACGTTTACTCCGTAGGTGTACGCCACGATTTCTAGTCGGTAACGATCAGATAATCAAACGGTTGTAAAAAGAAAGGGGCAGAGTGATCTGTCCCTTTTTTGTATCCATCTGAATCTGTTGTTGAGATTGTTCATGGGGAAGCCGGCCGATAAGCCGGGTTCTGTCGTGGACAGTCATTCCTCTAGGCATACAGTTACCCGTGTGCTCGAGCGATCTACCCGCAGACTCGGCGAGCAGCGTCATCATCTGCCTATTTGATCTTGCTCCGGATGGAGGTTACCGCGTTTCACCGTAACTTAATACGCTCGTCTCTGTGGCCCTGTTCCTCACCTCACGGCGGCCGGCCGTTAACCGGCATCCTGCTCTGTGGAGCCCGGACTTTCCTCTCCCTGTCACCAGGCAGCGACTGTCTGACCGGCTTCGCTGGTGATTCTAACAGAGTTTGCAGACAGACTGCAGCATCGAGCTCATCGTGAAGGAGCCAATCATTCACTGTCTCACTCGCCTTGCATTCCGTTTGCAAAACACAATGTGCGACTATGTGGTATTTGATCAGAAGTTCTCTAAATTTCCAGCAGAAAAACCTTGACCCGTTTTTTTAAATCAGTTATAAAAAATTTCACTTCATAACGTGGAGTGAAAAGAAAAAATATAGTCAACTACCGGTCTGACTACTCAGACAGTTCATTAGTTTATTAGTTCACGGGTAGCCATTTTGCGGTCAGTTATATTGTTAATCGTTTTTCTGGTCAGGGGGAGTGACGTTGTCTGACCTGGAAAAACAATAATTTCAATTTTATATTGAGAAAGGTACTCATCGATGAAAAAGCAGATAGCGGGTCTGGTGCTTCTGGGTCTAGCATGTACTGCAACAAGTGTGTCTGCCGAGGAAGACAGGGAGCTCAGGCAGAAAGTGGAGGCCTTGGAGGCAAAGATTGCTAATCTTGAGGGACGTTCAGAAAACGAAGAGCATGGCGATAGCCACGGATTTGATAAACATAAGTTTCATGGAGGGGTAGTTCTGAAGCAGGATGCTTTTTTTGGCTTCCAGACTATCTTAGATGCGGGTTATGAAGTTGCTGATAATATCGATTTCACGTTCTACTCGTGGTTATGGACCAATCCTAATTTCGGGAAAAGCAGCGTGGTATCAGGTGGTAACAATGTGGGCGGACAGGGGCTCTGGACAGAGTTTGGTATTGGTCTGAATTTCAGATTTCTTGACAATACGTTGAGCATCAATCCCAATATCGGGATGCTGAACGGCTCGCTGTTATCTTCTGAGGTTGTCGGTGAAGATATTCGTGCTGGGGAAGGGGTTGTACCTAATCTGGTCGTTAATTATGATAACGATTATTTTGCAGCGAATCTCTACGTTGCTTACTACATGGCAACACGCGGTCCGCGTGCCAGGGATTTTTTGCATAACTGGATCAATGTCGGGGTAAAACCCGCCTTGTTTGGTCTTGGCAAGACATTACCGATCAATTCTGTCGGAATTCACTGGGAACACCTTTGGGCGGCTAAAAACCGTATAGACAGCAGCCTGGAAGGCGTTGTGTATAACTGGGTAGGTCCTTACATCGAATTTGGTCTGCCGAAAAATCTCGCTTTACGTTTTGCAGGTGGATTCGACGTGAAGAGTGATGTATCCAATAATTTTTATCAGGCCAGTATCAAGCTTAATTTCTGATAAAAACAATCCGCTGCTCCGTAACCCCATTTTCTGAAATGGGGTTACATAAATAATCTCCAGTTTCTACCTTCCTGTCACTGTACTAAATCGACTCGTCGATAATTACTGATTAATCCGTAACACGAACAATTACCTGTCCAACTATGGCCGCAGGCAATATTTTATCCAGCTTTTGTCAGGCAAGATTCAGCGGTGTAGTATTTTCCAGCAATTCGAGCATGCCTTGCAGTGCTATGGCGACGGATTGTCGCCGAATAGCTTCGCGATTGCCGCTGAACCGGCAGATTTTACTGTTTGCCGATGTCGCAGAGGCACTTTCAAGCATCCAGGCGAAACATACAGTGCCGACCGGCTTTTCTGCAGAACCGCCGGCAGGGCCAGCGATGCCGGTCACGGATACGGCTACCTGTGCCTGGCTCAGAGTAAGTGCGCCCAGCGCCATTTCCCGGGCTGTCTGTTCGGAGACGGCACCAGATTGTGTGAGAGTGGATGGTTGTACATGCAGCATTTGTTGTTTGGATGAGTTGCTGTAGGTAATGAAGCCACGGTCATACCAGGCGGAGCTGCCAGGAATGGCGGTGATGATCTGCCCGATCCAGCCACCGGTGCAGGACTCTGCTGAAACCAGCTTCAATCCGTTTTGTTCGAGTAACTTTCCGGCTCGCCGAGCAAGTTCCAGTAGAGTTTCGTCATCCGGAACGGTTGGGTAAGTACTCAAAAGTAGCTTTCAAACAGAACCATCGATTTCCAGCCAGCGAGGCAAAGCAGCGTGTAGAACGCAGCCAGCAAATCATCCAGCATGACACCCAGCCCACCTTTGAGTCTGGCATCCAGATAACCGATGGGTGCGGGTTTGACGATATCAAAAAACCGGAACAGGAAAAAAGCAGCGAGCTGCCAGGTCCAGTGATCCGGTGTGAAAAACAGTACCAGCATGAAAGCGACGATTTCATCCCATACCATGCCGGAATGATCAGGTGAATTGAGGGCTCGACCGGTGACTGCGCATGCCCAGATGCCCATGATGAAAAAAACATCGATGATCAGCAGCAGCGATACCGGCTCGATGATTGAATCGAGAAAACGGTAAAACGGAAAGGCGGCAATAGTGCCAGCGGTACCCGGCATGTAGCGGATCAGGCCGATACCGGCGCCCATGGCAATGAAATGTGCGAGCCGGACATGTACGAAAGTGATATCCGGTTTGATCGGAATTTGACGTTGTGGCGAATAATTATCGGGCAGAGAAGTGATCATAGCCTTTATTCTTAAAGATTAGCGGGTTACTGTCAGTACCGAGAACAGTCAATCCTTTTCCCGGTATGATTTTTCCAATGCGGGAAAGCAGGATACCGGATTCCTGTGCCAGTTGTATGACAGCATCGCGCTTGCTTTCCGGTACGGTGAAACACAGCTCATAATCATCACCGCCTGCCAGTAAACAGTCAATGGCTAATTGACAGGTGGTATTTGTGACGGTGTTTTCCGGCTGTAGTTTATTTTTCAATGCCGGGGAGCGGGGGATGTGGTCAAAATCAATCGTGGCTGCAACACCGGAGCGATCCAGAATATGGCCCAGATCAGCCAGCAGGCCATCCGAAATATCGATGGCGCTGTGTGCCATATTTACCAGTGCTTTTCCAAGGGCGACGCGAGGCATGGGGGTATGTAATGCAGCCAGACAAGGTGCGGCTTCCTGCGCTGTCAGTGTCACGTGCTGTTGCAGGGATTGCAGCGCCAGAGCGGCGTCACCCAGATGACCGGACACCCAGATATCATCTCCCGGTTGGGCACCACTGCGCTGGAGGGCTTTTCCCCGTTCGACTTCACCGATGATCTGTACGCTGATATTGAGCGGACCCCCTGTCGTATCTCCCCCGATCAGTTCGACTTGGTACTGGTCGGCCAGTGCAAAAAATCCGCTGGAAAAAGCCTTTAGCCAGATATCATCCTGCGCGAGTGTTTCGGTCAAAGTCAGGGAGAGGGTTGCCCAGCATGGTGTGGCACCCATGGCGGCCATATCGGAAAGATTGACAGCCAGCACTTTATGCCCCAGCGTGGCAGGATCGACATCGGGAAAAAAATGTCGCCCTGCAACCAGAGTATCGACCGATATCGCCCAATCCATTCCCGGTTTGCAGGCAATCAGCGCGGCATCGTCACCCGGCCCAAGCAAGGCATTACGCCTGGGACGGGTAAAGTAGCGATCGATTACATCAAACTCTGAGTTCATGGCCGCTTATCGTAAGTACGGCAGGAAGACTGTCGACGGGTTCGGCGCCGGTGGACTGCCTGATAATTTAACCGGAATCTTTATTTCGCGCAGGCGGGTGCTGGAGTTCGATGGCACGTAACCGGGTGGCCAGTTTATCCAGCACGCCATTGACGTATTTGTGTCCATCCGTTCCGCCATAGCTTTTGGCCAGTTCGATGGCTTCGTTGATGATGGCACGACAGGGAATTTCAGGGCGGTAAACCATTTCATAGGTACCAATCAGGAGAATCGAACATTCCACCGGACTGAGCTCAGCCATTTGTCGATCGAGATGCGGCTGGATCTGCGTTTGCAGGTCGGCAGCGTGTTCCAGGACACCCTGCAGCAAATCGGAGAAATAGGGGCCATCTGCCTTGCTGAAAAAGCTGACTTGCTGCAGTTGCATACCAATGTCCCGAGCGTTACCTCCGGTGACTTGCCATTGGTAGATCCCCTGCAAGGCAAGTTCACGTGACAGACGACGACGGTTTTTGTAGCCTTTGTGGCCTTGTACCCGTTTTACGGGGGGAACGGTTTCGGTTGACATCATGTGGGAGCAGATTGATCCATTTCATCGAGGGTCAGCACCAGGTTGGCCATTTCTACCGCGACACGCGCTGTCTCCCCCCCCTTTTCAGCCATGCGGGCAGTCGCCTGATCTTCATCATCGGTCGTGAGAATACCGTTTGCGATTGGAATGTTGTATTCCCGTCCGACGGCCGCCAGTCCCCGTGCCGATTCATTGGCTACCACTTCGAAATGATAGGTTTCGCCACGGATTACCGCACCCAGGGCGATCAGGGCATCAAACCGATCCGATTCAGCCAGCTTCTGCAAGGCAACCGGAATTTCCAGTGCGCCGGGTACGGTTGTCAGAACGATGTCCGCTTCCTGTACACCCAGTCTGGTGAGCTCTGCCGTGCAGGCTCCGAGCAATCCTTCGCTCACGTCGATATTGAAACGGCTCATGACAATACCAATGCACAACCCGTTTCCGTCGAGGTTTGAATCTATTTCCAGGATATTGTCATAATAGGACATAACGTGTACCTCCTTGTTGGGATCGGCTTATCGACTACTGATAGAAAAAACGGTTTTACTTGCGAATACGGTTTCCCGGTTCCAGATACCCGGCAACTTCCAGACTGAAACCGGTCATGCTGGGCATACGGCGGGGAGTGGCCAGCAGGCGCATTTTACTGACTCCGAGGTCCTTGAGAATCTGCGCGCCGATACCATGCTGGCGCAGATCCGGCACGGGTTTGTCCGGTTGCCGCGGCCTGGCTCGCAAAATCCGGTCGGTCAGCACACTGGCATCATTCTTGCGGTGCAGCAGCACGACCACTCCTTTCCCGGCTTGTGCAATGACCGCCATGGCGTCATGAATGCTCCAGGAGTGGCTGTGATCATCGGCTTCCAGCAGATCGATCACCGACAGAGGTTCGTGCACTCGCACCAGTACTTCCTCACCGGTATTCCATGTGCCTTTTACCAGCGCGATATGAGTTACACCGGCAATCTTATCATGGTAGGCAATCAGCCTGAATTCGCCGTGGGCAGTGTGCAGGGGACGCTCGGCAAAACGTGATACCAGACTTTCCGTGAGATTGCGATGATGGATGAGATCAGCAATCGTCCCGATCTTGAGAGTGTGTTTGCCGGCAAATTCGATCAAATCCGGCAATCGTGCCATTTCGCCATTTTCTTTCAAAATCTCGCAGATCACCGCAGCTTCAGTCAAACCTGCCAGACGTCCCAGATCACAGCCTGCCTCGGTATGGCCGGCACGCGCCAGTACACCCCCTTTCTGTGCCTTGAGCGGGAAAATATGACCCGGTTGAACCAAGTCTTCCGGTCTGGCATCGGTTTTGACGGCTGCCTGAACGGTGCGGGCTCGGTCGGCGGCGGAAATACCGGTCGTCACACCCGTTGCCGCCTCGATGGAGACGGTGAAATTGGTGCCAAGTGGTGAATGGTTGTCTGCCACCATCATAGGCAGTTTGAGCTGATGACAGCGTTCTTCCGTCAATGTCAGGCAGATCAGTCCTCTGCCATATCGAGCCATGAAGTTGATCGCTTCGGGTGTGACAAAGTCGGCAGCCAGCACCAGATCACCTTCATTCTCGCGATCTTCCTCATCGATCAGAATAACCATTTTTCCATTTCTGAAATCTGCCAGAATTTCTTCAGTCGAGGAAATCGTCATGGTTGTCTGCCTTGGGCCTGATCGAGTAAACGTGCCACGTATTTCGCTATCATATCGGTTTCCAGATTCACTTTCCTGCCAGGGTTAAACTGCCCGAAAGTCGTATTGGCCAATGTATGGGGGATCAGGTTGATTTCAACCCGTCCGGCCTCTATTTGATTCACAGTGAGGCTGACACCATCGACCGTGATCGAACCTTTGGGGATGACGTATTTGAGCAGTTGCGTAGGCGATTCGATTGCCAGCAGGCAGCGGTCACCCGTCTGCGTGAATTCCACGACCTCGCCGATCCCTTCCACATGGCCGCTGACCAGATGACCATCCAGCCGGTCGGAGAACCGCAGCGCTTTTTCCAGATTGACCGGATTGCCGGGAATATCCAGCCCATGTGTGCAACTCAGGGTTTCACCGGAGACATCGACGGTAAAGCATCCCTCTTCAAATGCAGTGACAGTCAGGCAGGCGCCATTGACAGCAATACTGTCGCCAATGGCGACATCCGCCAGATCCAGTTTACCGGGATCGATATAGATACGTACCGCATCCTTTTCCGGATGGACGTGTCGGATATTGCCAACTGCTTCGATAATTCCTGTGAACATGTTTTTCCGGGTTTTGAATGAATTCTGCCGCAAACAGATGAGACCCCGGTCAATCGGGCAGCTCGATCACTGATATAATTCACAGTTTGTCTGGAATCGTCCAGACCGACTGCCGAGGAACTTTCAATTATGACACGCCTGCTCCGTAATATCGCCATTATCGCCCATGTGGACCATGGCAAGACCACGATGGTGGATAAGCTGCTGCACCAGGCCGGCACCTTCGCCGCTCACCAGACTGTTGCTGAACGAGTGATGGATTCGGATGATATCGAGCGCGAACGCGGAATCACGATTTTTTCCAAGAATTGTGCAATCGACTACGCGGGCGTACATATCAATATCGTGGATACGCCGGGCCATGCCGATTTCGGTGGAGAGGTCGAGCGCGTACTGTCGATGGTGGATGGCGTGCTGTTGCTGGTGGATGCTGTTGAGGGTCCCATGCCGCAAACCCGGTTCGTGACCCGTAAAGCACTGGCTTCCGGTTTGCGTCCGATCGTGGTCGTCAACAAAATCGATCGTCCTGGCGCACGGCCGGACTGGGTTGTGAACCAGACGTTCGATCTGTTCGATAAATTGAATGCTACTGAGGAGCAGCTCGATTTTCCGGTGGTTTATGCTTCTGCACTCAACGGCTATGCCACGCTGGATGCCAATCAGCCTGGCAGCGACATGCGCCCGCTGTTCGACATGATACTCAAACATGTTCCGGCGCCGGTGGGTGATCCCGACCAGCCGCTGCAGCTGCAGATCAGTGCGCTCGATTATTCGAGTTTCGTCGGACGTCTCGGTATTGGAAGGATCAATCGTGGTCGCCTGAAGCCGGGGCAGGAAGTCATGGTGCTGACAGGTGAGCGGGCACCGAAAAAAGCACGTGTCAATCAGGTATCCGGATTTCGCGGGCTGGATCGGATCCAGCTGAGCGAAGCCGCGGCCGGTGACATTGTGCTGATCAGCGGTATCGATGAACTCGGTATTGGAACGACCCTAGCGGATATCGATCATCCGGAGGCATTGCCGATGCCGGTAGTCGATGAACCGACGCTTTCGATGAATTTTCAGGTCAACACCTCGCCTTTTGCAGGTAAGGAAGGTAAATTCGTTACCAGCCGCCAGTTGCGTGAACGTCTTGAAAAGGAGCTGCTGACCAATGTTGCGTTGCGGCTGGAAGAAACCGGTGAAACCGACTCGTTTCTCGTTTCCGGCCGCGGCGAATTGCATTTGACGATTCTGCTCGAAAACATGCGCCGGGAAGGTTATGAACTGGCGGTGTCCCGTCCCAAGGTGGTGATCCGTGAAATTGATGGTGAAAAGTGTGAACCGTTCGAGGTCCTGACCGTCGATATCGATGAAGCCAATCAGGGCGCGGTAATGGAAGCGCTGGGAACACGCCGTGGTGACCTGCTGGATATGGTGACTGACGGGCGCGGTCGGGTCAGGTTGGATTACCGTATTCCCGCACGCGGCCTGATCGGATTCCAGTCGGAATTTATGACGCTGACGCGTGGTACCGGCATCATGAGTCATGTTTTTGATGAATATGCACCAATGCGGCCGGATATGGCCTCACGCAAAAACGGGGTGCTGATTTCAGCAGAAATGGGCGAGGCGGTGGCCTACGCGCTGTGGAAGCTGCAGGAACGCGGACGTATGTTCGTCAGCCCCGGAGAGCCATTGTATGAAGGCATGGTCATTGGTATCCACAGCCGTGAGAATGATCTGGTTGTTAACCCGATCAAGGGCAAGCAACTGACCAATATCCGGGCATCCGGCCATGACGAGGCAGTGGTGCTGACACCGCCGATTCAGTTGACGCTGGAATCAGCCATCGAATTCATCGCAGATGACGAGCTGGTTGAAATTACGCCGAAAAGCATTCGCATCCGTAAACGTTTCCTGCTGGAACACGAACGTAAACGGGCATCCCGCAGCGCAGCCTGACATTCTTGGCTAATGGCCATGGAAAAACCGGTTCTGTGGTATATAGCCGACCCCATGTGTTCATGGTGCTGGGGGTTTGCACCGGTAATCGAGAACATCCGGCAGGAATATTCAGCATTTTTAACGGTGAAGATAATGCCGGGTGGATTGCGGCCGGGAACGAACACGCCGTTTTTACCGGAAAAAAGAGCACAAATCCTGCATCACTGGCATTCGGTACATACCACTACTGGCCAGCCTTTTACATTTGAAAATGCTTTGCCGGAAGGTTTCATTTACGACACCGAACCTGCCTGCCGGGGTGTCGTCAGTGTTTCACTGATCGAACCGGAAAAGGTATTTCCTTTTTTTGCCGCGATACAGCGTGCTTTTTATGTCGGGCAGGAAGATGTTGCGCAACTTGCCATTTTGAAAAAACTTGCAGTAGATCTGGGCATACCGGAATCACGATTTACCCCGGTATTTCAATCTGATGAGGCGAAACAGCGGACACTGGCAGGTTTTCAGCGTGTGGCACAATGGGGAATAAGTGGATTTCCGGCGCTTGTGGTTGAAAGCGGAACAGATCGCTATCTGATTACTACAGGTTATCGTCCGATCGAAGCATTGCGCCAGCTGCTGGACACCTGGCTGCAGCAGCATGGAGTTTGATTGAAGCTGACTGATTTTTTAGTGCTGACACTGTGCACAAAAGAAAGTGGACCGCTGGCCTTGCCGGGTTTTACTCACTGACGTTCCACAGTGTCGGCATGACTGGCCTGCTCGCCCGTACACCCAATACTGCTGCTGAAAATAGCCCGGACTGCCTTCACAATCAGTGAAGTCACGCAGACTGCTTCCTCCAGCCTTGATTGCACGCAGCAGAGTCGCCTTGACAGCATCAACCAACCGTTCGCATTGCATGGTATTCAGACTGCCAGCCGCGGCCAGAGGGGAAATCCCGGCGTGAAACAAAGCTTCATTGGCGTAAATATTGCCTATACCGACCACGATGTGCTGGTTCATGAGCACTTCCTTGATACTGGCGTTGCGTCCTCGTGTTTTTGTATACAGAAACTGTCCATCGAAATCATCGTTCAAAGGTTCGGGACCCAGTTTCTGTAATAGCGGATGCTGACGAATATCGCCATCCCACCACAGGATGGCGCCAAACCGCCGCGGATCACGAAAACGCAGCATCATTCCATTGTCCACTTGCAGATCGAAATGATCGTGCAATTGTGGTGGAGTCGATTCAGGCAGCACACGCAAATTGCCGGACATGCCCAGGTGCATGATGAGCGTTCCTCTGCTGCAGGCAAACAGCAGATATTTGGCTCGCCGGGCGATTGCATTGATCCGCTGTCCGGGTAACAGGGCAATCAACTCGGGAGATACCGGCCAGCGCAGAACGGGATTGCGAATGCTGATCTGCGTGATGACCCTGCCGGCCAGATGGGTGTCGATTCCGCGCCGGGTGATTTCGACCTCAGGTAATTCCGGCATGATCGGGCAGGAGCCAGCAATGAGCGGCAGAGACCGGATCGCACGTCATCTGCGCTTGCGGTACCAGTTAATAGAAATTCCGCTGATAAGAAACACCAGCGGCAGGATGATAAGGAAGCCGGTGACGATCAGGGTCAATTGCAGTTCGCTCAGCGCCAGCTGGCTGTCGAGGGTGGCACGTGGCTGAATCGGGATAAATGCTTCATCACCGGCGAGCCAGTTGATCATGTTCATGCCCAGATCCAGATTGCCACCATTACCGAGATAGCCATTGGCCAGAAAATGCCCGCTGCCCGCCACGATGATCCGCTGTTCGCGATCTTCCACCACCCGGCTCAATGCCACGGCAACACTTATCGGGCCTGAAACGTCGTTTTCCTCATCAAAGGTGATTTCACCTTCCGACGAATCGGTTGAGCCGGTTTCCACCCAGCCTTCAGGCGCAGCTTCCGCCAGGATGGTACGGTGCCAGTCGGTACCTTCCTCCAGGATGAGCTGGCGCGCAAAAGGAAATACTGTGATGTAGTCAAAGTTTTCCGTTACGGCATGTGCGCCGTAGCGTGTTGCCAGTGCGAAAGTGGTAGGTACTCTCAGCCGGTTTGCCTGAGGATCGACAATGACGCCGGGGGTAAATACGATTCCCAGTTTCTCGGCCAGAGGCAGTAATCCGTTCAATGAACCGATATCTACCAGCCACAGCAGATTCCCGCCGCGGGCAAGGTAATCCAGAATCTTTTTCACTTCCCCTTCCAGCAATTCGATTTGCGGGGAGGTGATGACCAGTACGCCGGTATCCGGAATCTCAGGTGGATCGGTAAGGCTGAATAGTGTGCTTTCGAAGCCGGTTTCCTGCAGTTTTTTACCGAAATTTCCCAGATCCCGCTGGGTGATACCATCCATTTTCCGCTCACCATGGCCGGACAATATCAACAGTTGTTTTTTTTCAGTGCGTGCCAGCCGCACCAGTGCGTTTGAAAATGCCTGTTCGTTGATAGAGGTAAGGCGCTCCTTGCGCTGTTTATAACTGATGACGATTTCACCATTGAGCCTGACTCCTGCACTTTGTGCTTGTTGTGGTTGCTCTACCGGATCGATGAAATTCAGGGTCAGGTCGGGCTTGATTCGCTGATATATACTGATGAAGTTGCTGATGATTCCGCGAATATCTCCCAGCTGCAGATCTTGCTGCGTTGCATAAACCGTGACATGCAGAGGATCATCGAGTGTTTGTAGCAGATCGATACTGGCCTGGCTCAGGCTGTTGCGGTTGTTCTGGCTGATATCCCACTGTATGCGGAATTCCTGCGCCAGATAGCCCAGTGTCCCTACCAGTATCAGAAACAGGGCGGTGAATATACCGTTCTGCCAGCGGGATCGTAACCATAACTTTTTATTGAAGCGTGCCATAAAAAACCGGTTGGAAGGAAAGTTCAGCCATTCAGTCGTTCACCTTCCAGATGACGGATGGTCAATACCAGAAAGGTAATGGTGAACAGGAGAAAAAAGACGAGGCTGAACGAGTCGATCAGGCCGATATTGAAACTTTCGAAATGTCTGAACAGGGAAAAGTGATGCGCGGCGCTTTCCGACTCGATTGCCACGATATCCATTACCCACAGGCACAGCAGCACGCCCAGGCAACCCAGTGCTGCAACGGTCGGGTGGGATGTGAGGCTGGAAATATACAGCCCCAGTGCAGCAAAACAGCCTGCCAGCAGGATCAATCCGATCACATTACTCCCCAGCAGGCCAAAATCCAGCGTTCCCCCGGTCAGTAATGAAATGGCCAGTGTTACGATCAGCAGGGGTATCAGGCAGAAGAAAATCATCAGTGCCATGAATTTGCCCAGTACGATGGCTGATGTGGAAACCGGTGCAGAAATCAGCATGGCCAGTGTATGGTTGCGGCGCTCTTCCGCAAACAGGCGCATGCTCAGCACGGGTGTGACGGCCAGCAGTACGATAGAGGCTACGGAAAAAACGGGTGAGATGATCACTTCAGTAACACCTGGCGGGTTGGCCAGTTGTGCCAGTTGGGGTTGTATTTCGAGAAAAGTGTTCAGCCGTCCCAGAAATACCCAGGCCAGTACCAGTTGCATTCCCGCCAGAAAGATCCATACCAGTGATGACGCGAACAGCAGTTTCAACTCCTTGCCGGCAATGGTAAGCATCATCATTGCACTGACTCCCCGGTGGGTGTATTTCCGGCAGTGAGTTGGATGAATATGTTTTCCAGATTCATGTTTTGCCGTTTCAGGTTATCCAGACTGTCATCCAGCACCAGTTTGCTCTGATGCATGATTTGCACGCGATTGCATACACTTTCCACTTCTGAAAGGATGTGCGAGGAAAGAATGATGGCGTGAGTCTTGCCGAGTTCACAAATCAGTGCGCGCACTTTCTGGATCTGATTGGGATCGAGGCCGACTGTGGGTTCATCCAGGATGATCAGTTGCGGCCGGTGGATGATCGCCTGCGCAATTGCAACGCGCTGCTGATAACCTTTCGACAGAACGCCAATCAGTCGTTTTCCCACATCATTCAGTTCACACTGCTGTTTTACTTCATCCAGGGCAATTTGCAGCGATGTTTTGGCAAGACCATGCAGCCGGGCGGCAAAGCGTAAATACTCATCTACCGTCAGTTCCTTGTAGAGTGGCGGAATTTCAGGCAGATAACCAATATGGTGTTTTGCTTCCAGCGGATCATCCAGCAGATTGGTTCCGCAAATGTGCACGCTTCCACTGCTCGGTGCCAGATTGCCGGTCAGCATTCGCATGGTGGTACTTTTGCCGGCGCCATTTGGCCCCAGAAACCCGAGAATGTCACCACAGTGCAATTTCAGGTTTACATCATGGACGGCGACACGATCACCAAAATGACGGCTTAACCTATTGGCTTCAATGACTGGATAAGGGCTGTTCGAGGTCACATCAATAAACATTATCAGATCCGCACCTTATTATATTACTCGTCCCGGCAGATTTTTCCGATAAAAGGGCTGCTCCCTCAATCTCGCGGCTATCATAGGGTCATGAATAAGGTCATGAAATTTACTGTATTAATACTTTCCGCAGTTTAGTCCATTCTGAGTCATTTGCTTTGATACAGTGTTGTGCAGAAGATACACTTCGGTTTGACAAAGGTAAAAGGATCAAATCATAATCGACGCCGGTAGTATGCGAGCAGTTATGCTGATTGCGATGAGCGGGAGGATCGTGACAGTGCGAGTGGTCGTATAAAAAGAGTGAGTGTGGTGATTGACACAGTATTTTTATACCTGAGGATAAGGACAACAGCATGAAAAAAATGATATTAGCCAGGAAATACCTGATGGGAGCCGTTATTTTGCCCGGATTGCTGGCATCCGGAGCCGTAATGGCCAATACACATGAGGAAGAAAGACAGGGTTTGAGTGCGGTGGACAAAGCTGAGGCTTACGCTGTGGATGATCGTGGTGTCGTAGCGAGAAATTCGACTGGCCTGTGCTGGCGTACCGGCTACTGGACACCTGCCAAAGCCATCTATGAGTGCGATCCTGATCTGGTCAAACAACCTGAACAAGTGGTTGAGGCACCACCACCGGTAGTTCCTGTTGTTACCGAACCTGAGAAAGTATCTTTTTCTGCTGATGCCTTGTTCGATTTTGACAAGGCCGTCCTGAAACCAGCCGGCAAACAGGCACTGGATGATTTTGCTGCTAACCTGGAAGGCGTGAATTACGACTTGATCATTGCTGTAGGTTATACCGACCGTATCGGTTCGGAAGCTTATAACAAAAACCTGTCCATAAAACGCGCGGAAGCAGTCAAGAGCTATCTGGTTTCCAAAGGAATCGGCTCTGATCGTATCTTCACGGATGGTAAAGGTGAAGCCAACCCGGTTACGGGTGATTCCTGCCATGGAACCAAGGCAACCAGAGCTTTGATCGATTGTCTGGCGCCGGATCGTCGTGTGGAAATTGAAGTTGCCGGTACGAGAGAAACCGTTAACTAAAATTTGATTCATATTCGTTTGGATCGCTAAAAAGCCCTGCCGGTGTGCAGGGCTTTTTAGTATTGAAAGAGATCCCGATCGGGAACTTGTTATACTGGGATCAAGCCACGAATCACCCAAGCGTATGGTTTATTGGCAAAAGCATTTTTCCGGTTAATTTTCAGGTAAGTAATCGTATGGATAATGATGGTATCAATGCAGATCCAATGGAGCTGGAAAAATTCAGCCAACTGGCACACCACTGGTGGGATCCAAACAGTGAATTCAAACCGTTACATGAAATCAATCCGCTCCGGCTGAACTATATCGATGAAATTATTGGCGGGCTAAGTGAGAAAACAGTCATCGATGTTGGCTGTGGTGGCGGAATATTGTCAGAATCCATGGCAGCACGTGGTGCCAGCGTGACAGGAATCGACCTGAGCGACAAGGCGTTGAAAGTAGCGAAATTACACCTGCTGGAAAGCGGCAACCAGGTTGATTACCGTAAAATAACCGTGGAAGCACTTGCAACGGAACGCCCCCGCTACTACGACGTCGTTACCTGTATGGAAATGCTGGAGCACGTGCCTGATCCTGCCAGTGTGATTCAATCTTGTGCTCGCCTTGTGAAAAGTGGTGGATGGGTATTTTTTTCGACGCTGAACCGTAATCCAAAATCCTATCTCTATGCCATCATCGGCGCTGAATACATCCTTCGGCTGCTGCCACGGGGAACGCACGAATATGCAAAGTTCATCAAGCCTTCTGAATTGGCACACATGGCTCGCAGTGCCGGACTCATGGAATCCGGAATCGTCGGTATGACCTACAATCCGATTACAAAGGTTTATGCACTAGAAGCAGATACCAGTGTCAATTACATCATGGCGTTCCGGGCCTGATCCAGGGCCAATGTACTTAATGACGGATGATCAAAGCCGTTTTATTTGATTTCGACGGCACCATTGCGGATACCGCACCGGATCTCGGTCGCGCACTCAACCGGCAACGTACTGCCCGCAATCAGCCTCCTCTGCCGATCGAACTGATCCGTACCGAAGCTTCTGCCGGAGCACGCGGGTTACTAAGTCTCGGTTTTGACCTGAAACCGGGCGACCCTGAATATCAGGCTATGCGAGAGGAATTTCTTTCGTTTTATACCGAGCAGTTATGCCAGGATACTTGCCTGTTTCCGGGAATCACCGAACTGCTCGAACAACTGGATAGCCGGGCCATTCCATGGGGAATCGTCACCAATAAGCCTGCAAAATTCACCGGACCACTGATGCATCTGCTGGGTTTACACCATCGTGCAGCCTGTATCATCAGCGGGGACGATACCCCCTATAGCAAACCGCATCCTGAACCGTTACTTACTGCCTGTCGCCAGATAAACATGGCTCCTGATCATTGTATTTACCTGGGTGACGATATTCGTGATGTACAGGCCAGCCTCGCTGCCGGGGTGAAACCCATCGTGGCACTCTACGGCTATCTTGGCAATTGTGCGCCACCGGAGACGTGGGGTGCTGCTGAACTGATCGATCACCCGCGTGATCTGCTGCATCACATTTAATCTGTTACAATCCACCCCCCCGGTTGAACTTTCTCATTAATACCAGCTCTTAAACGACAAGAATTTATTATTAGGGGGCGATCCGGTTTCGACGTGGGTTGCAAAGCAGCGCAGGGCATACCGAGGTTCAGTACCCTCGTAAAACAGCTGAAAAAAAATAGTCGCAAACGACGAAAACTACGCTTTAGCCGCTTAATCCGGCTAAACTCCACACCGGTGGGCCTCAACGCCGGGTCTGGCAACAGACAGTGGAGTCACTAACGGGGATCGCGTTTTGCAGGGTTACTTTGCAGAGCGCTAAAAAATAGGTAACTCGCCTGTCATCAGCCTGCCGGTTGGCGGATGCCAGGTCAAATTAAATAACATGGCTAAGTATGTAGAACTGTCTGTAGAGGACTTGCGGACGCGGGTTCAATTCCCGCCGCCTCCACCAATAATGAAACCCCAACCGTTCTCGGTTGGGGTTTTTTCTTGTCTGCTCCCCCCGGTTCCCGCGTGTTGTTGGGGGTTCCTGCGGAAGCCTGCGGACTCCACCGGTCAGCCTTCCAGCCCGTTCCGGGCTATATTCCACTCTCTCCTGGCCATTCCTCGCTCCGACCTCGCTCCCTGGCACTCGCCCGAAGTCCGCAAAGGCCACAAGTCAGCGCCATATAGATCAAAGGGTTACGCGCGGACGAATCAATCTGTTGGATTGCGGCATCGGATAGCAAAGGAAACCGCTTGTGTTGTGTTTTGTCGGTAGATATTGACAACTACCGACGTAATGCAACATCATGGCGGCATGGAAACTACGCATCAGACCATTCTGGATCTCGCCGCCCAGCGCGGCCTGATACGCCCGCGCGATCTCGATGCGCTGGGTCTGCCCAGTGTCGCCCTCACTCGGCTGGTTCGGCAGGGCCTGCTCACCCGCGTGGGTCGCGGTCTGTATGCCCGTCCTGATCGCAGCGTATCCGAGCATGGCACGCTGGCCGAGGTGGCACGCAAACACCCGCAAGCCATCGTCTGCCTGCTGTCGGCACTGCGCGTGCACGATCTCACCACGCAGTCACCGTTCGAGGTCTGGCTTGCCATTCCCAACAAGGCTCGTGCGCCAAAGATGGATTACCCGCCGCTGCGCATCGTGCGCTTTTCTGGCCCCGCGCTGACCGATGGGATTGAAGAGCACCAGATCGATGGCGTGATCGTGCGCGTGACCAGCGTTGCTCGCACCGTGGCCGACTGCTTCAAGTTCCGCAACAAGATCGGCCTCGATGTGGCGATGGAAGCGCTGCAGGAAGCCTGGCGTGCCAAGCGCGTGAGCATGGACGAACTCTGGCGCTATGCCACGCTGTGCCGCGTTGCCAATGTGATGCGCCCCTACATGGAAAGCCTGTCATGAATGAACGAAACGTGGCGGCATCAGTACGTGCCCGTCTGCTCAACCGCGCCCGAGAGACCAAGCAGGATTTCAACTTGGTCCTCACGCGCTATGCGATTGAGCGGCTTTTGTACCGGATCAGCATCTCGAAGCACGCGGATCAGTTTCTGCTCAAGGGTGCCTTGCTGTTTGACCTGTGGTTCGACATTCCACATCGCCCAACCAGGGATGCTGATTTTCTGGGATTCGGCTCGGCAGAGCTGCCACACATCGAAGCCGTCTTCAGGGAGATCTGCACGATCGAAACGCACGACGGCGTGGCGTTTCAACCCGACACCGTGCACGCCGCCGAGATTCGCAAGGAGGCGAACTACGCTGGTGTGCGCGTGATGTTGCTCGGTGTGATCGATGGCGCGCGCTGCCAGATCCAGATCGATATCGGCTTCGGCGACGCCGTGACGCCTGGCCCGGAGGATGTCGAATACCCCGTCATGCTGGCGGAGTTCGCGGCACCCAAGCTGCGGGTCTATCCGCGCTACACCGTGGTGGCCGAGAAATTCGAGGCGTTGTCGTCCCTGGGCATCGCCAACAGTCGCATGAAGGATTATTTCGATCTGTGGATATTGGCGCAGCACACCGACTTCGATGGCGACACTCTTCGCCAAGCGATTCGGGCGACCTTCGATCGACGCAAAACAGCTCTGACCGGTGACGCCCCATTCGGCCTCACCGATGCGTTTGCGCAAGATGCGCAGAAACAGGCGCAGTGGCAGGCCTTCCTGAGAAAGAACCGGCTGGAAGCGCTGGCGCTGAATGACGTCATTGCTGCACTGGTCGCGTTCATGCTTCCCGTCATCAAGGCGGCCAATGCCAGCGCAGTGTTTTCAGCCCGCTGGCAGGCAGGTGGTCCGTGGTCGCCTGCAGACGCGGGTTGATTTTCAACGCGGAAGCCCGACTCGCTCCCGCCGCTCATCCCACAGCGCTGGCGGATCAACCGCCAGATCAAACAGCGTGATGTGATTCGGCAGTGTGTCGTCCAGGATGGCCGCCACGATGTCGGGCGCCAGTGTCGTCAGGTTGACCATACGGCTCACGTAACTGTTGTCGATCCCTTCCCGCGTGGCGATCTCCTTCAACGACTTCGCCTCCCCTGATTCCAGCATCGCCAGCCACCGATGGCCCCTTGCCAGCGCCAGCTGGATGGAGGTTGGTGCCACGTCCCACGGTCTGACCTGTGCGGTTTCCCCGTTTGGCAGGGTGACCAACTTGCGGCCACTGCGACGCTTGATCTGGATCGGCACGGACAGGGTCAGCCTGCCGTCGCTGGTCTGTAGGATGTCCGGCTCGCCGGTCTTCTGGATGCGGATGTCGCTCATGCCAGCGCCTCCTCTTGTTGTTCCGCCGGCTCGGGGCGCAGTTCCAGCACCAGGCGTTCGATGCCGTTGGCGCGCAGTCGCACTTCGAGGTCGTTGGGTGACACGATGACCTTCTCCACCAGCAACTTCACGATCCGGGCCTGTTCTGCCGGGAACAGCTGATCCCAAATCACGTCGAGCCGGGTCATGGCCACGGTGATCTTGGCCTCGTCCAAGGTCGGATCGAGCTTGATCGCCTGCGGCAACATCTCACCCAGGAGATTCGGGGCACGCAGGATGGCGCGCAGTTGGTCGAGCACCGCCGACTCGAGTTCAGCGGCCGGCCCAAGGCGCCCGCGTGCTCCTTGGCGTCGCGCTGAGGCACGTAGTACCGGTAGCGACGACCATTCTTCTTGGTCGTGTGCCACGGCGACAGCGCCCGACCATCGTTGCCGAACACGATGCCTTTGAGCAGATATGCCACGGTTGCCCGAGTCGCGTTGCCGCGCACCCGACCATTGGTGGCCAGGATCGCGTGGACGCTATCCCACAGTTCGCGGCTGATGATGGGCGGGTGTTCGGCTTGATACCACTGGTCCTTGTGCCGCAACTCACCAAGGTAAGTCCGGTTGCTGAGGAGCTTGTAGATGTGGCCCTTGTCGATCGGTCTGCCCTCGCGGGTCTTGCCGTCTTGCGTGGTCCACGCCTTCGACGTCACGCCATCCAGTTTCAGCTCCTTGACCAGAGCCGTACTGGAGCCGAGTTCAACGAAGCGCTGAAAGATGTGGCGGATGAGCTTGGCCTCGCGCTCGTTGGGTACCAACCGCCGGTTCTCGACGTCGTAGCCCAGCGGTGGCACGCCGCCCATCCACATGCCCTTGCGCTTGCTTGCTGCGATCTTGTCGCGGATGCGCTCGCCAGTGACCTCGCGCTCGAACTGCGCGAAGGACAGCAGGATGTTCAGCATCAACCGCCCCATGGAGGTCGTCGTATTGAACTGCTGGGTGACCGACACGAATGACACACCGTAGCGCTCGAACACTTCGACCATCTTGGAGAAGTCCGCTAGGCTGCGTGTCAGGCGATCGATCTTGTAGATAACGACCACGTCGATCTTGCCGGTTTCGATATCCGCCATCATGCGCTGGAGCGCCGGGCGTTCCATGTTGCCGCCGGAAAAGGCGGGATCATCGTAATCGTCGGCGACCGGTATCCAGCCTTCGGCGCGCTGGCTGGCGATGTAGGCGTGACCGGCATCGCGCTGGGCATCGATGGAGTTGTATTCCTGGTCCAGCCCTTCATCAGTGGATTTGCGCGTGTAGACCGCACAGCGCATGCGGCGCTTCAAGACTTCGCTCATCGACCACCTCTCTTCTTGGTGGCGGGCTTGGTCTTGGCATTGGATGGCGGCTTGAGCCCAAAGAACAGTGGCCCCGACCAGCGCATGCCGGTGATTTCGCGGGCGATCATCGAGAGGCTCGGGTACATGCATCCCTGGAAGTCATACTGGCCGTCGGCGGTTGCGATCACGCGGTACTCGACGCCTTTGTATTCGCGGACCAGTACCGTGCCTGCGGCCGGACGGTAATCGCGGTCGCGTTTTTTCACCTTGCCGGTTTCGACCAGAGATTCGATGCGGCGCTGATTGCGATCCAGCAGGTTGGCATCGACCTTGCGGAACTCCAGCTCCTGCAGCCGATAGGCAATCCGGCGTTCGAGGAACTGGCGGTTGTGGGTGGGTGTGTCGCCACCGACCAGCTTTTGCCAAAGCGCCCGGATCTCTGCCATCGGCATCTCGGGCAACCTGGCGATCTGCGCTGCCACCGATGGCGGCGTGGAAAACGATGGTGTTTGCGTGCTCATTTCGACTCCGTAGTTGTCTTGTTGACGGGGTCTGTATGAACGCGCTGGTTGCCAGAGAAGCCAAGCTCAAACCCGCTCGCTCCGGCCATATTTGCGGACTCTTCTGCGTCGGTGATACGCAAGCGTGCCAGGCCGTTGGCCAGCAACGACGCGATCTCGTGGCGACGCTGTTCCGGCGTCATCCGCTCCGGTGGTAGATGGTTGATTTGATGCATTGGTGGCGGTCCTCTCGGTCAAACTCACATGCAGTGAAATTGTCCGGATGGACTGCCGCCGACACCATGAGGGAGTTTCGGAGTCGTGCGAACCGATGCGGGTTTCTGCGAAAAGCTGGTCCCTTTTAGTTCGCCAGATGACGGGCGAGGATGGTCTTCATCAACGAATTGCCGGGCTGGGTGCTGGCGAGCATGTCCCGGATCTGCTCGTTGATCTGCTGGGCTGGAACACCTGCGTTCCCTGCCGCCTGCGTGACTGCCGAATAAGCATCGAGCACATCAGCGCCGGTAATCTCATAGCCGTGTCCAAGAGAGATCCAACGCAACGCGGCGAGGCCTGCGGCGAGCGCGAATGCTGGCTGCTTCTCGGAGTAGTCACGGGCAGCGCGCGTCAGCGTGCGTGGATCGGTCGGGCTGCGCGTGCCCAGCTCGATCGCCACATCAAACAGGCCCGCATCCTTGGCAGCGGCGAACCACTTGCCCTCGGCGCCAGGCGTGCTGGCTACCAGGTCGCGTAGGATCTCTTCCGGTTGCTTGTGGGGATACTTCTTGGCGATAGCGCGAAACGTCGCCAGATTCGTGGTGCCCTGATTTGCCTCGATGGCATAGCGGCGGTAGGCCTCGTCGAGCAAACCGGAGGACAACAGAATCTCTTCGCAGGCCTGGGCAATCTGCCAGCCAGGATCATTGAGACCGCGCGATTCCTCGGCGTAGCGGATCGCCTCTGCCTTTTTGCCCATCGCTGCCAACGCCTTCACGCCCCAGCGCCGGTCGTGCCACCACTTGAACCGTGCCTTGTCGAGCAGTGCCAGCAACTCCTGGTAGCGGCCCGCCGCGTACATCGATGCCAGGCAAGCGCTGGTGCCCTTAAAGAATCCGTGCCCCGATGCATTTGGGCTCCACACGCTCTCGACGACAGGTAGAAACTCATCAGCCCAGTGCGACGCCAGTTCCGGCGTCACACACAACTCACCCCAGTAATCGCCGAGCAGTTCGATGTAGGGCATCTCGTCGTCCTGCAGCGCTTGCCACAAGCGTTCGAGCCAGTGTTGTCGCAGCTTCGGCTCGACGTCAGCCTTGACGATGATGGGCACCAGGGTATCGATGGCCTTGTTGACGGCTGAACCCAGTGCGCCCGATGAACTGTCCACCTGTTCCAGCGCCGGGGAGAGCTTTTCCAGCAGGGTGATGGCTCCCTCAGCCGCGAGTACAGGCTCCTTGCGGGCGACCTGCTTAATCTCCGTGATGGCTTCCTTGATCCGCAGCACCGGCGTGTCGGAGCGCCAGCCAAACGCATGCCGGCGGAAACGGGAAGCGAATTGCCACTTGTGGACGCTCATGATCGATCCACTATGAGCTATCGCACCGGGTACTGGCCGTTGCGGATGAAGCGGTCGTAAGTGTCTTCCTCTGGTTCCTCATCATCGTGCCGCGCGCCTTGCCACTCGGCCTCGGGCAGCAGTAGCAGTGTCAGCGTGTAGTCGTACTGACCCGCGACGCGTGTCATCTCCGTGATCGGCATGCTGGCAGGCTCACGGGAAAACCAGGACTGAGCGCGCCCCGTCTGGCTGTCGGCCATGTCAAAGGCGTTGTAGCTGTGCGCCAACGCATCGTGCGGCAGCTCGATGGTGTTCTTGCGCGTCGCGAAGTACGCGCCGGACCTGAGCGCAGCCTTGTTCGACTTGGCCCACAGCATGTGATCGTCGCGGCTGGCCACCAGAACGGCGCGCCTGGGTGCGATCTCGGTCCAGCGCAGGGCAGCGGCTGTCAGCGATACCCCATAGCGGTCGGCGCAGTGGCCGAGCAGATCGAAGCTGATCGGCTGTCCATCCACTTGGCGCCGAAAGTCGTCCAGCGGCATCAGCAGGGTCGAAGCGAACAGATCCGCCTCGGCCTCGATGTCGCGCTCGTTGTTGTCACCCGTCTCGATGTCGTCGTCGCCGCATTCGAACAGGTCCTGCTGATGGCGGTGCAGGATGTAGTGGCCGAACTCATGCGCAATCGTGAAGCGCTTGCGGCCTTCCGACGGGGTAGCGCTGTTGTAGAGGACCAGCCACTTCGAGCGCGCCTTGTTGGCTTTCAGCAGACCATCAAAACCGTCGAGATCCTCGCCCCGAATCGTGTCGATCGGCGAGTCTGCAAAGCACTGGCGGGAATACTCCAGCGCCAGTTCGTCAACCTTGACTGGAAAGCGATCCGCACCGAGCACCGCGTTGAGCATGGACGAGATGCGGTTGGCCTCGGCCATGGGCTTTTTCGCATCCGTCATTCATCTTCCCAGGCATCGAGGATTTTGCGGATCTTCTTCTTGTCCGGCTCGGACATGTTCTTGTACTTACGGAAGAAGGCTTCGTCGAGCACTTCCTCGTCCGGGGTGGTGGCCGACTCGGTCAGCAGGAACTCCGTGGTGACCTCGAGGACGGCGGCAATCTTGCCGATCTTCTCGGCCGATGGTTTCGGGTCGTCTTTGTTTTCCAGTTCCCAGATGTAGCTCTTGCTGGAGTCGGTCAGTTCGGCCAACTGTTCCAGACTGAGCTTCTTTTGCTTCCGCAATGCGCGGATCTTGTCCCCCAGGGGCGATGGCACCGGTATTTCCTCATTTGTTGGCTTCAATCCGAAAATAATACCACTACGCCGAACGCTTTCGTACCTGCTTGACAAACCCCTAACCGCTCCGCGACAATCTGAATCGTTCGGTACACCGAACGCCCTCGGTCTGCACACCCCAACAAGAAGAAGGGGCCGTCGAGGCTGATACCAAGCCGATCCAAACCTTTGAGGGGTATGTAGATGAACGATGCAGAAAACCTGAGCAAGCTCCTGGGCCGCCTGCCGCCGGCGGTGTTCCGTGAATTCATGGTGGATGAATTCGGTCTGGCCATGCCGGATGTGGACGCCAAGAAGCCCAAGAAAGAACAGCCTGAACAGATGGAGGCTGTGCTCGCGGCTCTTGGTGTGGGCGAGCGGCAACGGATCGAAGAAGTGGCCGAACGGATCGTGCTGCTGTCGGACGGCGCCGGCCAGGACGTCATCGACGGCTTCAAGGACGACATCTTCGATGACGCCGCCCGGGAAACCTTCGCCGCGATTCCGAACCAGTACGAGCGGGCGCTGTGGCTGCACGTCAATGAACCCGTGATCTTCGAGGAAGCCCTCAACGCCAGACAGGCCGACGTGTTCCGGCAAAGCGCCTCCTGTTACTCCGGATTCATGGCACCTGCCAACCTGGCGGTACTCGACGACGCAGCGGCCAAGACGGCGTTCCACCAAACCGTCGCCCAGCAACTCGGGTGCTCCGATGACGCGGTCGCGATCCAGATCTTCAAACGCCTCCGGCCCGATACACAGACCGGCGAGGACGTGGATCTGTACCAGATCAGCATCCATCACAACCGCCCACCGGAAATCATCGACTGCGTGCAGGCGAGCGAATTGGTGCCCCAGGAGGTGATCCGAGCGGTGTCTTCGCACATCACTTACGAGCCGGCCAATGGGCACCTGGAGGTGCTGTCGAAATATACGGCGGGCCGGGAAGCATTGGCGCGCATCGTGGCCGACTCCCTGCTGCAATCGCCTATCACCGGCGAGAAGATCCCGCTCAAGCAATATGACTACCAGAGCTTGGCGGCGCTGCGAAATTTCGATTTGTCCGGCGAGCCGGTCGCATTCGTCAAGGTCATCGAGCTCGGCTACGCCGCCGGCAATGGTCGGTCGCTCCTGGTGAAGATCTGGACCAAGGACGTCGATGACATCTACGCGGCCGCCCGGTCGTTGATCGGCCCCGCCTTCGACTTCCGCGATCACCACCTCAACTACGCCAAGCTGTCCATCAAGCTGAAAAAGGTCGGCAAGGACCGCGCACGGACGATTACCGTGATCCTGCGCGACGACAACAAGTGCAACATCAAGACCAAGCGGGAAAAGGATCGGGCGCTGTGCGACCGACTGCTGGCCAAATGGCATCTGGTGAAGGAGATCGGCCATGTCGTCGAAGCAACTGCCGACACCGTCGCTGCTTGATCTGATCGACCTGTTCGAACAGTCTGGGCAGCCGATTGCCGACGGCGACGGACAGCGGCTTCGTGGGGTGCCCGGGTGGAGTGTCCTTGGACGGACATCTTTGACGCCGAAGCTGCTGGAGCAGTGGACCGACTGCGTCGGCTACGCCGGGAGTTACCCTGCATCCCTCGACGACGATCTCGTCCAGGCTGACCTGACTGAAGACGACCAGACTGATCGCTATCGCTACCGCTGTCCTGAGACTTTTCGGTGGAAGTCTGTCCCCGCTGCCGAAGTCGCCATCTACAGCGTTCGGCCAGCTGCAATCCTGAGCACGATCGCCGATCTCCTGGGTATCGCGCAGGCTCTGCGAAAAGGGATTGATGCGCCGCTGCTGGACGATGTCCTCTGGCATTTGGGAAAGGCACGAATCGGGCACGCATTGACAGACGTCTGGCTCGTTCGCGGCTTGACGCACTCCGTCGAAGAGGTATTTCGCCACTTCAGCCAGACAAGTCTCCCTGACCAGGGTCTGATTTTGTCGTCTGGTGGTGTGTTGCCGCAGTTTGTTCGCCCACCGCGCAGCTACCGCTTCGCGTCGCTTCGAGAAGCAATCGTCAACTATGTCGCAACGCCATGCATCGACATGGATCTGCTGCATCGCATCCTGGCCGCGCCACCCGATGGCGCGATCCGACCCGTGTTGCCGGTGCACTTTGACGAATACACCAACACGCTGACTATCCGCACAAAGACTAAGTCCTGGACGATCAAAGGCGAGCGCCAGGCTGCAGCCGTCCGGTATATGTTCGAGCAGGCCATCAACGACAGATGGCTCCTTCCAGCCGCCGAGATTCTCGGCGCAGCATATGCCGACAAGAAGACCGCTCGCAGCCAGCGCATGCAGAACCTGTTCAGCGGCAACACGGAGTGGGAGGACTACATCGACAACCCTGAAAAGGGAAAGTATGGCTTCCGCCGAGATTGACCCGCCACCTGTTGGCAGCACTACGCACAACCGCCTTCGGGCGGTTTTTTGCTTTCTGGCCCCCGCTTTTCCCCTCAGAAGCTGCGCCCGTACATCCGCCCGTACATGGCGGCGGCAGACGCCCGCACAGGCCGACTTCGAAACTGACCTCACGAATTCGCAACAACCAGAAGGAGTGCATCGTGAGTGTCAAACATCTGAACCAAGGCCAACTGGCCGAACGCTGGGGAGTCAGCGAAGCCACGCTTGAGCGCTGGCGTTCCAAGGGAATCGGCCCGGTATTTCTGAAGCTGCAAGGTCGCGTCGCGTATCGCATCGAAGCCTACGAGGCCGAGAGCCTGCGCAAGAGTACCTCCGAACACGTCAATGCAGGAGGTGCACTGTGAACCGCATCTCCCCCGACGAAGTCCTGACCACCCCGGCCGGCGAACTGGCTGCGCTTGCCAGCGAATCGCTGTTCCAGCTCAAGAACGACGCTGCTGATCTTCTGGCTGCTGCCAAGGCGATCGTCGAGCACGTCGATCGCGCACTGGACCTCAAGTACGCCGACCTCGCCCACCAGCTCCGCCTGAATCGCCCCGGGTTTTGAGGAGGCTCCAACTTTTGAGAGAATGGAGCCATGAGCAATCAAACAAAGTTTTCCCCTGAAGTTCGTGAACGATCTGTTCGTCTGGTACAGGAACATCGAGGCGAATATCCATCGCTATGGGCGGCGGTTGAATCAATTGCACCCAAGATTGGCTGTGTGCCCTCCACGTTGCTGGAATGGGTTAAACGTAGCGAAATTAACAATGGCGCACGCGAAGGTCTGACAA